>OLQO01000309.1_pt1 | contig 45515 bp, 66 predicted proteins | sample 1672281 | NCBI WGS metagenome assembly OLQO01 (sample SAMEA3136667, study PRJEB25190) | human gut metagenome | biome: human gut; feature: human-associated habitat; material: faeces | place: Austria | collected 2013
GAATAGAATCATATGCTTCTTCATATTCTTCAGCAAATTGTTTGATTTGTTCTTCGTTAGCTGCCCATACTTCTGAAATTGCTTCTTCAGGAGTCATGGCTTCTTTAACTTTTTTGACTGATTCGCTCAAATCATCAGAGTCATTTAACCAATCATCAAGTAACTTTTCGCTTGACATACCTAAAACATCACAATTTTCTTGAATTGATAATTTTGTTTCGTCAAACTTTCCCTGCATCTCATTGAGTTTAACTTCTGCATTGTCTACGTCAGTTATAAACTCTTTAAAATATTTACTGGTATTCCAATCAGGCAATCCCATCTCTTTATAATAATTCTGATAATCAAGGAGATGATCGTCATATTTATAATTTTTATCAGTAGCTTTTTGTTCCCTGTAAAACTCATACGCTGCAACACCTGCTTCACCATATTTGTTCTTTAATTTATCTAATTCATTTTGTGCTTCTAATAGATTTTCATTTTGCGTAATAGTTTTTTCTAATAATTCAGGATTTGTAATAAAATCAAGTGAAACTTCTTTTCGTTTTTCAGCTGTTATATCATCAATAATATCATAGTAATCAGTTGTTGGATCAAATCCCGTTAATTTACCAGTATCATAATCAACCTCAATATTACAATTAAACGTATCATTAAGGTAATCGGCATATTTTGACATAAGGTCGAGATCAGTATTAGTCAAATCAGATTGACCCGAAAGTTTTTCTAACATTGTTACGGCTTTGAGTCCGCCTACTTCCATGGTATCAATAGAGGCATTCTGATCTTTTACGGAATTATTTAGTGTATCAATTGAATCAGCCGCAAGCGAAGATTGTTCATACAATTCCTGCAAATACCCACCGGCTTGTTCGTATTGCTTATTCAATGTATCTAAATTAGATTCAAGAGTTTGTACCGCATTAGAATTTTCGTTATAACGTTCTCTTGCGTTTGCAAGAGTGCGCTCGGTCAATTCTATTTCTGATCTGCATTCTTCCAAAGTACCGTCATAATCTTCAACAGTTTCTTTATTACCATCCATAACAGAAGTAAAAGCTTTAAAAGCCCCGACTGCGGCAGTAACACCAGTAATAATAGTAAATATTGCATTGCCCTTTGTAGCTACGCTGAAAGCTTTTGTAGCTGCTGTTGCTATCTTTGTTACTACTGTATATCCTGTCAGTGCGGCAGCTCCAATCCCCAGAACTGTTGTCACAGCCGTAATTCCTGCCGTCACCTGCGGATGTTCATCGGTAAATTCCGAGAAACCGTCTACAACATCAGCAACACCGTTATACAAATCTGAAATAACCGGATTCAACTGCGAACCTATTGTAATACCAAGATTGCCGAAAGCGTTCTGCATTCTCTTCTGAGCGTGTTCCGTGGTATTGGTCATAGTCATGTACGCTTTTTCAGTCGCTCCAGCCGAATCCTGCATTTTGCCCAGAGTGCTGTTAAACTCTGCCGCTCCTGCATTAAACAAAGCCAACGCACCGATTCCGGCTTCCTGACTTCCCCAAAGGTTATTAAATGCCGTGGTATCACCGTTTACGCTGTCTCCGATTACAGTCAGTACATCACCCAGTGAATAACCGCTTTCTGTAAGCTGTGCAAAAGACTGTCCTGTTTGTTCCTGTAAAACTCCGGCAACTGCACTTCCTGTATCACCGAGTTCATTCAGCATGGATTTTAAATATGTCGTTGACTCTGCCGTGGCAATACCGTTTTTTGTGAGAATAGCATAACCCGTAGAAAGATTATCCATTTCAACGTTATATGCCGCTGCAAGAGGGATAACACGCCCCATGTTCTGAGCAAGTTCGTCAACTGTTGTTTTACCGAGATTCTGAGTTGTTATCAGCATATCTGACACTTGTGTCGCTTCTGATACGGCTAACCCATAAGCGTTTATAGCCGTTGTCAGTACGTCCGCCGCTGTTGCCTGTTGAGTAAAACCGCCCACAGCAAGCTTATTGGCTTCATCAACGAACTTAACGGCATAGGCAGTATCGACACTGGCTGAAATTGCCTGATACGAAGCTTCTGTTAAATCGCCTGCACCTTGTCCGGTTGAACGTGAAAGAGCCATAATATCTGATTCTATAGTACTCAAGGAAACCTGACTTGTATCGGCAATTGTTGAAACCTTTGCAATACTTGCCTCAAACTGTGCCGCTGAATTACTGCAATCAAGAAACGCTTCGCCGATTTTTTTAAGTCCCATGACTATTCCTGCACCTGCAATAATTGATTCCAGTTCAGAAATAGCGTTACCGCCCTTGTCTCCCAACTTTTCACTGTCATCAGCCGCCTTTATCATGGCATCGCCGTACTCCTTAGCCTCCTGTTCGGATTTATTGAGAGAGTCGGCTACTTTTTGCTCAGCAGAAGCAGTTTTGTTTGCAGATGATTGTAAATTCTCTTCTGCCTGAACGTTTTTTTCTATTGCAGCGGTAGTTTTATTATGCGTCAAGAACCTGTACTACCTGTTGTTCTGCATGCTTCATTTCATCAATTGAATCGACAAGTTTATCCTCTGTCCGAATATTTTTTTCAACAGTACTTGTAACCTCAGCATGCTCTTGATTAACTTTTTCGAGCACTTCAGCTGCCTGTTCTTCCGCTTTTACTTTTTCAACCAATTCTTGCGCATGCTTCTCTTCTGCAAGTGCAGCCTTTTCAACAGCAGAGGCATTATTTCTAGCAGCCACAGCATCTTTTTCTGCTTTCTGTGCTTTCAATTCCGACTTCTGAGCAGCCTTATCAAGGTCATTGGATAGCTTAAGTGCTTGGGCTGCTTCATCCTTCATAGCTTCAGTTACTTTGTCCACAAACAAAAGTTGCTTTTGTAATCCTTCATAGAATTTTCTTGCCTCAGATGCCGCCTGTGAATCGGAATCCGCTTTCTCACGAGCTTTTTCTGCGGCATGTTCAAGCTTGTTAGCCTGATTCTCAGCAGCATTTGCCAAAAGTCGGGATTGTGTAACTGTCTCAGTAACGTCTCCGGAAAGCTTTGCAATAGACGCCGATGCTTCAGCCGCTGCTTTTGAAGTATGGCTTATCTCTGAACTTACATTTACAAAACCGTTTTCCAGTCCGGCTATGACCTTAGTTCCGGAATCGCCTATATTATTCATGGCAGAACTTACTTCATCTACTAATCGTATTTTTAAAGCTAATTCCTTCATTACAGCCTCACCCCGCTTTTAAGCATAGCAAGCAAAATTTGTGTATCTATCCTGCAAGGGTCGTTTAACTCGCACAATTCGGACGCAATATAGAAGAGTTTTGTGCGTTTAGGCATTTTCTCAAACTCTTCCATACGCAGTCCGTGGCGCTGCCATAAGACATGCGCCCAGTATTCAAACGATCCCTTGCAGGTTATTAGTTTTTTGCTTCTTTAACTTCGTCTGAATCTTCGTCCTTTTTTATAAGTCCAAGCACTGACATAACGGAATTAAATACCTGACTGTATTCTCCCGGTCTGTGAAATACTTTAAGAGGCATTTCACTGATATCATAGCAGTGATAGAAGTCCATTAGTTCCTTAGATTTTAAATCAGGATAAACCAATGCTTCAGCTACGATATGTCTCATTGCTCTGTTGATATCATTTTCTGTCTGGAATACTACTTCACCGTTCGATAGATAAGGATTTCCTGAATTATCCAGAGCAATAGAACGCTTGCGGTAATTGTCTTGAATTTTTCTTATCTTGTCATTGGAAATTGTTTTAATTTCAAGTTCAAGACGGTTTCCGTTTTCGTCTACAAAACTCTCCGGTGCAGGAGCATTTACGATTTCTTCCTTCTGTTCTCTCATGAAATAGCTTAAATTCTTTGTCATTTTTATGACCTCCATAATATTATAATAGTTTTTTGCGGAGCAGTTTTACGTCTTGACCGCTTTCGGACATAAAAATAAGACGTATAATACGTCTTAAATCACATCTTTCGCATTAAAAGAAATAGCGTCCTCTCTTACTCCTCCGGCAGTATCCAGAGCCATAAGAGGAATGTCGCCTGTAAATACGCAGCCTACTGCGGTAACAGTATCAGAACCGTACATCTGATAATAATCAGAGCCTTTATCGTCCATTACGCCCTGTATTGTGCATTCAGGCGTTATTCCGTCTTTCTGATATTTCTGAACTATCTCTTTATACCATGGAGTTGATATTCTTCTTGTGATAGTTCCCGTAATTGTATATCCCATCCAGCGTGAGCTTGGGGAACGTTCTCCCAATACCTTTCCGGTATACACATCAGGTGTAAATTTCAATTCAAACTTAACACCGTCAAGTATCTGCACACCGTCTACAAAAACCTTTCCCTCGCTGAGCGCTATGGGGTTATCGTTGTATCTTTCCATAACTTAACCTCCTTATCTGGTCTTTACTGTAAAATATAACTTTTCTGCACTGTCTACAGGCTGAATTCCTACATTGAAATAAGTGCTGTCACCCTTGCTTTCGCCCCTGACCACTGCAAAATCAGAATCATAGTCAACATTCCGGATAGCTCCTGCGTCAAAGAACTGCTTTAAAATACTTCTTCCCATACCGTCCATAATATTCCAGCCGTTTTCATTGTTGCTGTATTTATTAGGCGGGAAATTCAATCTAATAGATTCTGCAAAGCTGTCAAATACTCTCAGAACCCTGTTCTTGCTGTAGGATTTGTCTTTTCTGTCTGTAAACGATGTAAGACTGTTTATGTCATACTCAACTACAACATCTCCGTTTTCGGAATATGAGAAGAAAAATTCACCGTTCTGGATTGCCGCAACTGCCTGTTCATGGGTTTTAGCGTTTGCAACCGATTCAGCTCCCACATATATCTTATGAGTGTTGCTCTGGACATTTGTAGCAGAAGCGTCCGCACCTGCGACCCATGCTGTGGCTTGTGCATTACTAAGCGTAACGCCGTTTATTACAACGGAATTTGTAACGTTGATAATACCCTCATAATCCGCTTTGTAATCGGGAACAACAGCCTTGACGCCTCTTCCTACATTTTCCCTCAGATACTTTATCTTTGTAACACACGCCGCAAGCAATGATTCTTCCGTTACAGGAAAAGCAAGGGTATTGAAATTAACGCTTTCCATATCGTCAAGAAACGCTGCAATGTCAGAATTTGCAGCCGTACCGTCCGTACCTCCTGTAAGCGAAATCCCTGCTGCTGATTCAAGAGAAGTACCCTCTGAGGCTGTAAATGTTATGTACTTACTGTCGGTCAGAGCTGAAACATCTGTAACACCTTCAAACGCTTCAACAGTTGAACCGTCAAGATAAACGGAAACGTCAAAGCCTGCTACAGGATTCGCTGCAACGGAATAACTGAGAGCATTACCTCTTGAGCCACCGTATTTTGCAGTTGCTGACAAGCCTCCGCCTGTAATTGTTGCTTTAGTTCCTGCCTTGGCAATGTATACAATTACCGTACTTGCATTTTTAAATGCTTCACGAATAAGCAGCATTGACGGGTCATCGTCATATACGCTGTAACCCAGCTTGTCAATTGCCGAATCCACCGATTCATTTGAAATAGTTATAAATTCCTTTTCCGGACCGTATGAATGATTGATCAGTGGGATCAGAACCATTCCTCTGTCGGAAGAACCCAGCGTACTTTGATTTGAAGCCTCAAAATTAATGTAAGTACCCGGTCTTACTTTTCCTACAGACTTATCGAATGTTCCTCCTGCCATAATTATTTAACCTCCTTGTTCTGCCAATTAGAAATAATTTTCTTAATTTCCGAGACAGTAAATTCACCGCTCAGACCGTATGTCACACCGTCAAAGGTGCTTTGAGTTACACCGAAAAGCTTAAGACTGTTTTCCCTCAGCTTTTCAATTGTAAACTTAGGCGCAGGAGATGTCTGAATCTCCCGCTTTATATCTTCATTTTTGGTTTTCATATTTTTCCTCCGTTCAAGTAAAAGTTTTGTATTAACTGCGCTTCTTCGCAATTGTACGGTCTTCTGCTTACCCAGCCGACCTGCATCTGATATGCGCATTCATCTGATTTTTTTAGCTGAACATCCTGAATTCTTATATATTGCCCTGTGGTTTTTCCGTTAATGTCAATCGCGGGGATAAGCTTACGAGCAGCGTTGATACTGTGAAACACAGGCAGTGCAAGCTCATAGGCAAGTTCAGTACTGGTGTGAAAGAAATTCACAAATATATTGTAATCCGCTCCATATGTACTGAAAGTATCGGGTTCAAAAGTGATTTCCGGAGACGGAAAATACACTGACGGAACAACGAAGTTTTCAGGCATGTTATGATAGTAAGGCACAGGATTCCCGGCAGAATCAAGAATAAACTTAATTATACTTGCAACCTCTTTTTCAAGCATAAACCCTCCTTAGTGCATGACCGCACCGGACAAATCGAATTTTATTTTACGGAATCCGTTTTTTATTGGCACGACCATATATTTTTAAAAGTAATTATCCATCCATTGCTGAACCTTTGCTTCAAGAAGTCCGGGTATCATTTTTTCCATGATTTTTATTCCGCTTTCCCAGAAATGTCTCCCCTCAATCCATTTTTGCTTTAACATCATACCGCTTTTAGCAGATGGATCATAAATGAATCTGTTTCCGCTCCAACGTCCGGGGACAAATCTCATAGCTTCTCCTTTGCCGCAAGTCCAATGACCGTCGTTAACGAATTTTGCATATTCAACATTTGTACCCACTTCAACAGTCAAGTCTCCTTCGGAAAGTTCCGCATTTCCGTTATCTCCAATATGAAAACTGCTCAGCAAAAGCCTTGTATCTATAACCTTAAGCCGAATTATTTCATCTTGAATTACTCTTAGGAATTCAAGTCCCAGTCCCTGAACAAATACCGAAAGAGCCTTTTTAAAGTCACTGTTTCCGGCAGAACTGCATTTACCGAAAAACTGTTTCATATCATCTGATTCAAACATTTATTTAAGCGCCTCCTGTTCCTTTGTACGCTTGATATATACAAAAATGTGATGACCACGGATATTTCTAGGTCTTTCAGCGGTGTATTCAAGTCCCGTTTCACAATCAACTACCTTGTCATTAATTCGTATATCTGTACCGATGGGCAATGTAAGCTTTATCCTTTCAGTTAATATATTCTGCGGATTTTTCTGTTCAACAGACGAATCAAGAGACTCTACCCCGAAATGGCAGATAACATTTTTTAAATCGGGAATGTCTCCGTAATCAAAAGAAACAGTATCAGACAGACCATAGCCTACAGTACTTTTAGACTTTTTCAAGTGATAGATATCGCACTTATGATCCAGAAGATTATCCAATGACATAAATTTCCTCCTCTTCAAATTTTTTCTTTAATGCTGTATTTACTTACCTGTCAAGTTTTATGAAAAATATACCAGTTGACTAAATTCGAATTAAAAGTTTTTTGCTTACTTTTTTTCAAAATTTTTTCTTTAATCTTCTGTTTACTTACCTGTCGAGCCTTATTTAAAATATTTCATCATACTAAAGACGATTTGAAAGTTTTTTGCTTACTTTTTTTTCAAAAAAGTAAGTTATAGCCTCCTTAACCGCATTGTAACGCCGTTTTTGGGTTTTACCTTTATAAATTCCTCAAGAAGCGGTTTAATACCCAGAGTATCGAAGCTTATGGTATTGTTTTCAGCAGTATAGCTGTAATCGTCAAAGGTTTCAGACTTTACTTCCTTTGCAGAAACGACAGAATTATAGCCGTAAGTCTCGGCTAAGAGAATCACGGCTGTTTTTACATTCTGCGGTATTTCCTCATAATCGGAAAAATCATTGTTTGTATATGAAATTACATACTGCTCGGCTCTTGAAATATCAACGGCAATACGTGTATCGTTTCTTTCCTGAACTGATTTAATTTCCGTATAGTCTCGCACCTCTTGAGGAGTTACCCATGGTCTGACCGCCATGTTATCACGCTCTTTCAAAAAATCCGGTTTTCATCAGCTTGTCTGCTATATCCGGAGGAACAGGCTCAAGAACGCCCTTGTTATATACCTTTCCGCCGGATGTAAATGTTGCTCCCTTCGCCAGACGCAGCACCGCTTTGCTGTTCGGATCAGCAGCAACAGACTTTTCTTGAAAAACTTTTTCCTTTGCAACATCAGGTTCTTCAGCAACCAGCGGCGACATATCTTCAGCATAAACGGAAGTATCTTCTGTACTGCTCTCAGCCGGTTCTTCAACGAAGTCCGGCTCTGTTATCTTGTGATTTTCATCGACCTTTTTTCTCGGCATTTTAAAAACCTCCTTTAAACTGTCTGCTCAGTATCGTCTTTTTTTGTATCGGTCTGCGCTGTAAAGTTTCCGCCGATTACAAGCGCATCGGGATTATTTATTTCCATATCAAAATCCGCAAGAAGAGTATATTCGTGTCTTGTTTTACGGGGAACAACATCATGGTATACTTCAAGACTCTGACCGTAAATACCGTAGATAAGATTTTCATAAGGAGTAACAATCTGAATATCGTCGGGAATAAATGCTTCCGGCACTATTTCAAATCCGTCATAGCTTACGTTTTTACCGCCTGTTATCAACGCATCACCGAGAGCGGTATTTCTTGCCTGAAGCTGCTGTTTGTACTTTCTGTTGACTGTCGGAGAACAGAAAATCTTTATCTTAGATTTATCTTCCTCGGTGTAAAGGCTGTAATATTTGTTAGGCATAGCCGCAAGAAGTCCGGGAAAAACCGTATTTAAATAATCTGCACTGCCCTCTGTGTCAAACTTGTGAGTGTCGCTGTCCTCATTGGCAATCTTGATCCAGCCGTCATTGATATTGATGAAGTTATCTGTGTCGGATTCGTCTCCCAGAAAAGCAAGCTCCACGGTATCATTGGCAAACCGCTGTGCAAAAAGCTTTGCAAGAGTAGAGTTTACATTCTTACCCTCAATATTTTCTTTCATGTACTGGAATGAAACGTCATATGGCATCACAACACCTATCGCTTTAAGAGAACGTCTTTTCTGAGTTACCGTACCTGTTGCGGGATTATCGGCATTCTCAACCTGTCGGCGAAGTGCTCGCTTGTTTACTTCAAGACTGTCAAGGTCTCTGGTTGTTTTGGTCATTTTGATAAAATTCACTTTCTTCAGGAATGAAGAATAGTCTCTCATGAATGTTATGAACTGATTTGCCTGTTCGGCGTTCATTCTTCCGCCGTTACCCAGTGCGGAAGTGTCTACTGCCGCTTTGGCGATTATATTTCTGTTAGATTTCATTTTCTTGTACCTCCTTTATACAAATAGTCCCTCAAAAAGATCGTCACTTTTGCCTACAGGCTCCGGCTCACCGTTGAGATTTGTTACTATACCTCTTGCTTTGTACAGAGGTTCCATAGCGCTTTTTACCATTTCAGCAACTTCTTCCTTAGTAACCGATTTATTCTTTTGTGATTCGGCAAGAACTTCCTTTATTGTATCAACAATAAACTTCTTGGTTTTTTCATCAAGCTTATCCGAATTCTTACTGCTTCCGCTTTCGGCTTTCTGAATTTCATTTTTGATGAAATCCATTACTTCTGCTTTTGTCATCTTTTCCTCCGTTTCTCCTGCTTCTTCAAGCAGTTTTCCTATACTTTCATAAATTGATTTAAGACTTGCAATATTTTTTGCGCTGAGAGTTTTTCCGGCTTTCATGACCATGTCAGTATCATCTGCCAGAATACCCTGAACAATCTCCGAAAAATCTGAAAGACATTCCTTAATTTTCTCAGAATCAGTTTCAATTTCAGAATCTCCGGTCAAGCTATTACGCTTAAACAACGTATCCTGTAAGCTGTAAAAGGCATTCCAGAATTCTTCTGACTTGTTTTTCTGCTTAAACCCTACAGCCACCTCGCTTTTTTCCACGACCTCAAAACCAAACATTTTAGCAAGCTTCTTGAAAAAACTTTTGCCCTCTGATTTGCTGAGACTGTCCGGATCAACATCATCCTCGCTGTAAATACCCGTGCCGCCCATTGAAAATCCGGTTATTTCGCCCTTTTCAACTGCTGCCCAGACATCGGGGTCTGTGATTTCAACGGTCATCAGCCAAGTGCCCTTTTTGATTTTTTCCTTACCGATCTCAAAATCCGCTTTGGCTATCCAGTTCTCCACAACTTCGGCTTTTTCAAACTTTTCAAAGTTGTGCTGAATGTCAATACCGTCTCCGTTTTTGGCAAACCAATGTGCTGCTTTGCGTATTTCTTCTTCAGTCATGTAGTCACCCTGTGAATCCTCCGTCATAGGCTCGTAGACAATACCTGTCACATAATGACTGTCGGTATCCGTCTTTACGATTTTGCCGTATGCGGAAAATGACGCTTTCCCGTCTTCGGATTTAGCTATAAGGAAAGACTTCTTATTTGCCGCTTTGTCCACAAGGGATACAAACTGTATCTGTGCGTCTGAAATACTGCGTGTTTTCATTATCTCACCCATTTTGCACCTCCATTTAAATTTTTAAGCAGTTTTACGCCTTGCTCAGGGCAGTGCGTGACCGCACGGGACATATCGGGCAAAGTTAACTTAAATTTCAGTTAACTGCTCGATGGGTTACTTTTGATTTTGGGTATAAAAATAACGCCTTTAAAAGGTGATTTTAATCATGTTTATAGTATCTTTTAGTTTTTCCGTAATGTTTTTTGGAAAGTATCCAACTGACATATGTAAAATATGTAGGGTCTGTCGGTATCACATCATATATCCATGGACATTGCATATAACTAAGCATTTTTACCACTCCTTTTTTTGAGTTTGATATTAGTAACCGTTCTATCACCAGCAATTAAGCTTTTGCGAGTGTATGTATCTGTGTCATCTGACGTTTCGGCTTCAACTTCCGCACCTGCAAATACTAGAGTAGTACGAACAGGTTCGGTGCCTCGAACGTCAATTTGTACACTTTCACAATTGTTGGTAACGTCTTTACCATCAATCAAGAGCTTACGATTATGCCAACTTCCTTTAATTTCAATTTTCATAATTTCCTCCTCAATAATACTCCGGATTTTCATTTTCTGACATCTCTTCTGACATCTCAGAATCACAGATATCTTTGATAGCTTCGGCAACTATGCCTCGTAAATTCGGTTTAGACAAGTTAGAACAATTAATTGTAAAGTCATTATTTTTTGAAACCGAAACAAGCATCGCAAGTGCCTTTGTCATTTCTGCGACTTCTCCGCTAATTAAATCATTCATATTGTCAATTTCCGAATCTATATGGTGACATAATTTGATTATCAGCTTTTCTATTTCCTCGTCAATCCTCTTTTTTCTTTCATAAGGGTTCTCTGTTTTTTCCATAATATCAACCTCTTTCTTGAATTTTGTTATAAAAACAGTGCCTCTTTTGAAGCACTTAATCTTTATAATCAGCAATATCGGCAACTGTTTTTATTAATCTGGCAACGGTCTGAATAATTGCCAAAACCCATGCAGCTATATAGCAACCTGCAGGTATCTGACCTGTATCCAGTGCATAAAGCAGTATTAATGTTGAAATCATATCGATCATCCTTTCTTATTTTGGGTATAAAATTAGCACCTGTTTTACAAGGTGCTTTAAATCATATTAATTCTATGAAATACTTTTTTCATTTCATCACTTGGAAATTTTTCAATTACTTCTTCATAAATCTCACTAAACCATGAAGCAACATCATCTTCAAGACTTTCAAGGTAATCAATAATATCGTCCTCATCTTCGCCAAGCGCATTCAGAAGAGGAATCCAGTATTTTTTTTCTATATCAGGATCGTTTATATGTGCTTTTTTTCTTTCGCTTATAATTTTTTGAATCTTCTTTGCATCTACCATTTAATTCAACTCCTTATGGTTGCTCACTATTATCAGGAAAAATTGTCGACGGAAAACCATCATTATCAAGAAATATACCAACTCTGACTCCATTATATTCTGCAAACTTTGGCATACCGCTATCTTTAGAATGATTAGCAGTATATGTACCGGCTTTTAAAATATCATTGTCATCCCAGTTTTCCGGAAACCATGATTGTCCTATTCCTGATTGTTTGGTTTTTTGCTTATGTTCAGGAACATAGCCCAATCTAACACCGTTGTTATACTTTTTAGTTATTTTATAATCAATACCTTTATTTTTGAGTTCTTCTATGCATTTTTGGGAATGTCCACCATTTTTTAATCTTCCATTAGGATAATCTTTAGAAGGTTTAATATAATCCCCAACCGTCGAATGTCTCAAAGTTTCATGCGGTACTGTCATTATACCATCATTTTTTAGTTCAGTCAACGATTTAAATACTTTTCTAGGACCGTATTTTGTATCGACTGTCTTATAAAGTCTCTCAAGGTCAGCATCATTCTGAATTACTCCGCTTTCAAACAACGCCCATCGTGAATCGGAACGGAAATACTTTTTTCTTTCTTCAACAGTTTTTTTGTTTCTAAGCCAGTCACATTTAATAGTGTCCTCATTAATTCTGGCTCTTGCCTTATTACGTGCGTCAAGCTCTTTTTTCCATTCATCGCCCATTTCATCAATAGCCTGCTGCTGTAGCTTTTTGCGTTCTTCAAGAGGTAAGCCTAAAATTTCTTCCGAGGTGATACTCCTATGAATACAATGACAATTAATTACTTCCGCCGCCGGAAGTGCAGGGTCTTTTGGGAAATCCGCAGAACGAACCTTGCCGTCTGCACATTCTAACATAAAGCTTTTATCTGCTGAAACAATTGTACCGCTGAACTTCACATGATTCGGTCTGGGTTCAATTTTATGATTTCCCGTGTGAATCCATTCCTTATACTCGGACGCCGGACACTGCTGTATTGATTCTTCACGGGCAAAGCTGTGCGCTCTTAAGGTTTCTGTAAGCGCCGCACGTCTTGCCTTGTAAAATTCGTCCCTGATACCGCTTTCCAGAACGTCACGGGCAGTCTCCGAAATGCCTTTGCCGTTTTTCAAGCCCTTGACGAGAATATTTTCAATTTCTTCATGAGAAGAAAGGTGCATAAGATCTGACAGCTCATAGCTCCATTGTGCTATCCAGTCGGTTGTCTTTTCGGAAATCTGTTCCACGATCAACTCCGAATCCACTTCTTTCATGTAAAAATTAGCCAGAACAGGAACATATTCCGTAAATTCATTGAAGAAAATAGGGAATAGCTTTTCCCTGATATCATTTGTTGTCTTAAATTCCTGCCATGAACCTTTAAGAAATTCCTCAAGGTCAATACCTTTCTTATCAGCGGATTCAATCAAATCCTCAAAGTCTTTTGATTGCTCCTGCAAAACCTCGGCTATTTTTTCTTCCAGTTCCTCAATATGCTTTACTGTATTTTTGGAATCTGCATAGCCTTCTTCTTTCAATCGGTCAGCAAGGTCATTGTCGGCTTTGGCTATGTATGCGTCAATAGCTTTAATAAGTAACTGACATTCGGAACACATAAAATCAGCCCCCTTTGCTTTGTTTCATTAGCAGGGAGCGCACTGACTTCATTACCGCCACAATTTCATCATCGTGATTGTTTTCGGCTTTTGCAATCTGCGTTTCAAGACCGTTTAAAGCTGATTGAGTTTTACTGTAGGCAAGAGGTATATTGCCCCAATCCTCCTCAAAATCATCACTGGTCTCACCCAGAGCCTTGTACCCGATTTCTTTGGCCTTGTTAGGAGTAAGACCCCCTGCATTGTTTACAAGGGTAAGTATCTTATACAAGTCATCAGGATTGGTGATGTCCGGCTCCCTGAAATAAACTTCAACATGCTTAAAACCGTAATCATTTAACAGCTTGTTATTGATTATCCACGCAAGAGACTGTCTTTCCGGCTGAAACACCTGTTTTTCTGTTACCTCCATCGCGGTCTGAGCTGTAGCACGGTTGAAATCTGTGGTATATCCCACATACAAATCAGGCAAGCGAAAAGCCGACTGTACCTTCTTGCGGTTATTATCCAAATAGTCCTGAAACAGCTCGTCGTGCTGTAAAATATCCGCAAGACTCTTTAATTCAATATCCGGTTGTTTTTCCTCCTGCATATTTGTACTGTTTTCATTTTTTTCAGCCTCAAGAAGCAAAAAGCTATGCTGACCTGCTTCGCCTTTAATGTCGTTCATATAGGTCTGAAGCTTGTCATAGCTTTCGTCTGTCAGAGTACCGCCCTTGATAATTACCGCCATAGGAGTATGCCGACCGTTTTCAAAGTAATTGTTATTCAGATTTTCAGCCTTGCAGCTTCCGTCAACATTCAGCGCCTGACCAATCCAGCGAACCTGACCGTAAGGTCTGGAGCCGAGTTTAAACTCCAATATCTCATTAGCCCGTTTGTCAGAATCCAGCTCAGAAACATATCCGCCTGTTTCTTTATCCATAATGCGTTTGTCTCCGAACTCCTTGAAATACACGGTTTTACTACCCACTGTCTGCTTATACTTTCTGTACCGCTTTTTACGCCTTATGGCTTTTCCTTTGTAAACATATTCAACCTCAACCGACTCTTCAAACAGTCTGGATTTTTTGACGCTGGGAACGTTTTCAATGAATTCGATCTGTACCACTTCGTCCATCCCGTTTCGGATTATCTCCAGATATGCAGTTCCATAAGTTTCACGGGCGGCAATAACCTTCTCAAAAACTTCTTTTGTATCACAGTCCAATGCAAGAAGTTCCACAATATCTGAAAGTCTGTTAAATTCATCTTCAAGCTCTTCCGTGTCTGTAACATCCTCTTTATACCTAACGCCAATACCAAATCCCGCTATATTGGACTTATACGCACTAATGCACTGAGGAAGTATAGAAGAGTGCCTTGTCATATTTTCAAGACCTTTTAAGGTATAGTCCGGCTCAAGCCAGTCTGAATATCCGGAATCTTCTTTTTCTTCAAGATGTGACGGACTATCGGATTTCTTTATCTGAGCTGTTGTTTTTATAATCTCGGCACGAACCTTTCTTTTTTTCTTACTCAAGTTTTTTGCCTCCTTTCTTTTTTGAATTTAACAGGCAGACAGCATAATAAAATACAATCTGCTTCGTCTGGGGAATGACCGCCCCTTTTCTTTATGGCGTCTTTGCTTTCGACTCTCTGTCTGGAATCGTCGGTCATTTCATATTTTCGGGTTGACAACTGCGCTATTAAGTCCGCATCATCGGGAAGAATCAGTTCTACAGGTTTAGGTTTCCCGTCTTCATCATGAGGTGACAAAAGATTTCTGACCACACTCATCATGTAGGTGGTGGAATCATAATAATATGCATGTTTCATTCTCTGACCGAATTTAACGGGGAATATTTCCATTTGCTTGAAACGCTGAGGATTACTCCGCTTCATTTGTCTTAATCTGTCCACAACACCGCCGCCTACGCCGCCGTCGTCTATCTTAACAGCAACAGGACGTTTATATTTAGGATATTTTTTAAGCAATTTATCATAACACATCACTATATCGTCAGCTGTCTTCATGGTATCCTGCCCCTGACGTTTGCAGACGATATCCGCCTTCTCATTTACTTTAGAACCGATTACTGTCTTATCGTCCCCGAATCTTGCGACATCACAGCCAATATGGATAAGGTCGGGTATTTCCGGTTCTTCAAAATCTTTCACAGACGATGTTGACGTTAATATCAATTCCATAGGAATGAAAACATCGTCTTCCTGTTTAGGAAACTCTCCGTCAACACGGACACGGACAAAATTTGAATCCTTCCCATATTTGCGCTCCATAGCCGCTATATTTTCCTTATTGGTTCTGGAGCTGTCACGGGAAGAAACTCTGTGGCATTTATACAATCCTCTGTCACAGGTGTGAGAATCATAAAAAGTGCCGGAAGTCTTTGTAGGATTTCCGCACATAAGCAGCTTATTATTTGCGCCGGAAAGCGTACCGAGAATCGCCTCCATTATCGGATCGGCAACACCTGAAGCCTCGTCAACGATAAAGAGCATGTTGTCCTCGTGAAAGCCCTGCATGTTTTCAGGCTTTGTGGCTGTTCTTGCGGTAGCAAACCAGCGTTCTTCATTTCCGACAACGGAAACTTTGGTTTTAGTCCATTTTAAAACCGCTTTCAAGAGCGGACTTTTTGACTGCCATTTCGAAACCTCCGCCCAGAGTACGTCATTAAGCTGCTGTTTAGTAGGAGCAGTTGCTACAACTCTGGAATAGGGGAAACATGAAAGAAACCACAAGCACAAAACAGCTTCACAACCGGTTTTACCAACGCCCTGACCGGAACGCACCGTAACTTTAGGAAACTCCGCTATATCCGCAAATACTTCCTTCTGCCATTTGTCAGGCTCAAACCGACAAACCTCACGGGCGAACAGTTCGGGAGATTTACGGTATTCGGGGATTTTTTTCTTAAAAGCTTTTATAAGCCTGTGGTATTTATTCTTCCTGTTCATCTTCATCTTCTCCGAGAAGTGCGTCTATCCAAGCTTCGGCCATACTGCTTTCGGCTGTTTCGCTGCTGCCTAGCATTTCCTTTAATTCACGAACTGCCGAAACATCAGGCAAAGCTGTTTTCTTAACATGCTTTACTTTTTTTCTTCCCTTACTGTCAACTGTGATTTCTTCTTCACTATATTCTCCGCCGGAAGCTGCCAGAATCAATGCTTTTTGAAGCTCGGCTTCTACAAGGTCGGGATTTGACTGTATAAACTCGGCAAACTCCTCATTGCGTTTTTTAAATTCATTGATCAATCTATCACGCTGAGGCTTGCTGTCTGTTTTTAAAAACTCATCATACAGGCTCTTTATACTATTTAAATTTCCGCCTTTTATCCTTTTCTGACTGACCTCATATTCATCAATTCCTTCAAGCAGAGATCTAATGCTTTTTTTATTTAATGCGCCCAAAATACCACGTCCTTTCACGGTATAAAAATAAGGGCAAATTATGCCCTTTTAAGCGATTCTGTTTTTTAGAGATAAATTTTACGTCCAAATAATTTTAAACGGTTATAAAGAGTATATAATGCTTATTAAAGGCATATTTTATTTCAATCCGTTTCCGAATATACAAATAAAGGCCTGTCAGCCCCTGTAAGCGATTTTGTTTTTACCCCTATAATTTCACCAATAATTTCTTAAAACGGTTTTCAAGAGGGTCTGAATCGTTTTCTAACGCATATTTCATTCAGATATGCTTCGCCATTCGGCAATTCAGTTTTAAAAAGCCGTTTTTATATATTCCGCTGCGCCGATCGGTACGGGACGCATCAACCGTACTTCAGCATAACGCAGAGATTTTTAAATAAGTTCAATAGGCAGTGTGACCTTATGTTTTATTCCGCAGATAGATATCACAGTCTTTGCACGCCTCTGACGAATATCGATCGAAGCATATTCTCCTCCGTATTTTCTCAGAGGTCCTGACATTATCATCTTTCTTCCGTCAACAGTTACAAAAACCCTTGACGGTTCTATAGGCTTACCGTTATTCCAGAGCCAATTGATAAACGGAATTTCATTTTCACGTATTGCCTGCGGTTTTCCCTTTCCGATAAAATTTATAACTCCATCGGTATTTTTAACCTTATAATAATCTTTTTCGGTTATGGATTTATCCGATTCAAGAAATATGTATCCGGTAAACACAAGCTTCTTTTCCAATCTCCATGTGCCCCCACGGCGTATATTCATAAGCTTTTCGGGAATTTTAATATTAAATCCAAGTCTTCTTAACAGAACTCCGGAGGAAAGCTCACAGCCTGTTTTAGTCTGAACAACGTACATCATAGCTTTTCTTCCTCCTCTTTTAAAAATTCTTTGACTTGTCTGTATAATTCAGGGCGTTTTACCGCCATGGCATCGAATATCATGGTTTTAAACTGATCCGCTCCGTTTTCAAGAAGCTCCTTTGACTTTAAATCGGCATTACGTTTATATGCTGCCGCTCTGGTCAGTGAAACTGCCGATTTGACTAGAGTGTCAAAATCCTTTGATTTTATTTCCTCTGACGGTATCTGACTTACAGCATCCAGTACCTGACTGCTTATAATGCGAAGTATACCCTCAGCCATATCAATATCGGGGTATCTGTTGATTTCTTCCATCAGCGCTCTGAAATTTTCCTGAGAAACTCTCAATCTTTCAAGAGACTCCCTGAAATGCTTTACATATCTGTGAACGCTGCCTATTGATATCTCTGTTCCGGTATCCTTTATGTAATCCACGATTTCACGGTAGGTAAAACCAGCACGTATCATCTCATCTACAGTCTCTTTAATATCCGGCTCCAGACCGTCAATAATACTGTGTCTTCTGTTTCCGAGAGTGTTCATATCACACCTCCTACAGAGTTATACAGTCGTCTGTCTTTTTACCTACCAGAACACGCACACCTTCGGCAGTAAGCTTTGCCGACAGATATTTAAACGGAGCATCCGCAAGAGTTGTCGGTTTTCCGTTATCCGTATTTCTCAGCTTTACATATCCGCTTTCATACAGATAATCAATGCTTCTGACAATCTCATATTCCTCCAGATCTGAAAGAACATATTTGATTTCAGTTAATTTTTTGAAATCTCCTGCAAGTATATTTAACATTTGCAGGATACGTCCGTTATTAACAAAGAAATTACCGTTTTCAATTTCCTGTTTTAATTTATCCGCTTCATAATTCATTGTTTTGAATCTCCTTTGATTTCCAGTAATACGCTCATAATTTTATCCAGTTGTCTGCGTGTATTATCCTGCTCTCTAAAAAAATCCTCACGGGTAATATAGTCTGCTTTGACTTGTGCTATATCTTTTTTACATTCGTCAAGCTCACTACGCTTTATGAATTTTTCTTTCATATCTGATATATTTTGTTTGCATTCATCCAGCTCCGAAATGGTTCTTTTAAGAAAAAATGCAACAACTCCTATTCCGCATGTCAAGGCAAGCTGAACTATATTTGTAAAAATATCTGTATTCATGGTATCCTCCTTCCTATAAATAAAAATACGCACTGTATAACCTTGACTATAATTATACAGTACGTATTTAACTTTGTAAAATCACATTCTTCACTTTTTTACTTCCCTTGCTGATTTTATTTTTAACTTTATTATAAAACAAAAAAATACATTATGTATAATAACAGATACAATTATACATAATGTATTGTTAATTATATAATTACATTTTTTCTATCAATTACTTTTATTGATAATATGCAAATAGATAAATTTAAAATTGTACATTTGGTAGAATTTGTTAAATTTTGTTGATTTATATATTTTATCGTGATATGCTATATATAGATATTATTTGTTACAATTTTTTAAGAAGAAGGTATTTACAATATGAGTTATGAAGAATTATCTATAAATGGATTTATTCAGGAGATACAAGATGTTTCAGACGGTCATCATCCAAGAAAATTTTGTTTTGTTCTCGGCGCCGGTGCATCCATATCATCCGGAATAAAATCAGGTCAGGAGCTTGTAGATATATGGGATGATAAACTGCGGATACGCAATAAAAGCAGCTACCTCAAGTGGCGGTCAGAATATGGGATCACCGATGAAAATAAATACAGTTTTTACAGTCAATATTACGAACATTATTTTAAAAGACATCCCAAAGACGGATATAACTTTCTTGAAAAATTAATGGAGAATGCTATTCCCAGTGCCGGATATGTTATATTGTCATATCTGTTGTCTCAAACAAAAAACAATGTTGTTATAACTACAAATTTTGATCACTTGACTGAAGACGCCATTAACTATTATACTCAAACCATGCCCATGGTAATAGGTCACGAATCTTTATCTCACTATATATCAAAACCGATTAACAGACCGACCGTTATTAAAATACATAGAGATTTATTATTTGATCCTGCAAATACTGTTAATGAAGTTGACAAGCTTCATGATAACTGGAAAAAAGCGCTTAATACTATTCTATCAGAATATCACCCTATATTTATAGGATATGCCGGAAATGATAACAGCTTAATGGATTTTTTAATAGAACAAGGAGAGGCGTTTGCCGACAACAGGTTATGCTGTCCATATTGGATGCTTTACGGCGATGGAACACCTGATGGAAAAGTACACGATTTCTTAGAAAAATCCAACGGATATTTTATACAGCATAATGGTTTTGACGAGGTAATGTTTTTAATTGGACGTGTTTTAAAAATAAAAAGGCAGTCTGAAGAATATTTTCACGAGAAAGTGGAAAAAAGATTTAAAATACTAAATGATTCAATAGATAAATTTACCAATAAGTTTTTGAAAGACGATTATTCAACTAATCCTGATAATTTAATAATGTCTGAAGAAATAAAAGAAGCTGTACAATACTTAGCAAGTCAAACAAATTTGCAAAATATGTATAAGGAAGTTGTTTTGTCATATCGTGAAGGAAATTATGAAGATGCCGTTTCAATTTGTAAAGAACTGATAAACCTGGCTCCTGATAATGCGCTATACCATAACACTTTTGGTATTATACTACATAAAATGAAACGTTATGTTGAAGCTCTTATCGAAAAGCAAAAAGCTGTTGAATTAGAATCTGACAGTGCAGAATATCGCAATTCCCTTGGTATAACATTGCATGAAATGAAACGTTATGATGAAGCTCTTACTGAAACGCAAAAAGCTGTTGAATTAGAATCTGACAGTGCAGAATATCGCAATTCCCTTGGTATAACATTGCATGAAATGAAACGTTATGATGAAGCTCTTACTGAAACGCAAAAAGCTGTTGAATTAGAACCTAACAATGCAGAATATCGCAATTCCCTTGGTATAACATTGCATGCACTGAAACGTTATGATGAAGCTCTAACCGAATACTATAAGGCTATTGAATTAGATCCTAACGATGCATTTTATCATAATAATCTTGGTATAACATTGGATTACATAGAACGTTATGATGAAGCTCTTATTGAAATGCAAAAGGCTGTTGAATTAGAACCTGACAATCCAGAATATCGCAATTCACTTGGTGTAACATTACATAACATGAAACGTTATGATGAAGTTCTTATTGAAAAACAAAAAGCTGTTGAATTAGAACCTGACAATCCAGAATACCGCAATTCAATTGGTGTAACATTGCATGAAATGAAACGTTATGATGAAGCTCTTACTGAAACGCAAAAAGCTGTTGAATTAGAACCTAACAATGCAGAATATCGCAATTCACTTGGTATAACATTGCATGCACTAAAACGTTATGATGAAGCTCTTATTGAAATGCAAAAAGCTGTTGAATTAGAACCTGACAATCCAGAATACCGCAATTCACTTGGTGTAACATTGCATAACATGAAACGTTATGATGATGCTCTTATTGAACTTCAAAAAGCTGTTGCATTAGGGCCTGACAATGCAAAATATCATAATTCACTTGGTGTAACATTACATAACATGAAACGTTATGATGAAGTTCTTATTGAAAAGCAAAAAGCCGTTGAATTAGAGCCTGACAATGCAGAATATCATTATTCCCTTGGTGCAACATTGTGTTGCATAGAACGTTATGATGAAGCTCTTATTGAAACTAAAAAAGCTGTTGAATTAGAACCTGACAATCCAGAATATCATGATTTACTTGATATAATATTGAGTATCATAGAATGTTATAATGTATAATTACGGCGAAAGTACAATTAAAGTAATTGATGATTATATTGATAATGAAATAGATTATGATTCAGCTGCACAAAAACTTGATGGAATTGTATCAAGTATTGATTATTATGAAAGTGAAAATGAAGAGGAGCAGAAATCCAGTGACTTTCTTATTGAAGCTGATATAATTATATTGAAATCAGAATTATTTTTAGAACATTTAGGTAAAAGTACTTATTCAGAATTATTAGATTCTCGTAATAATCTAGCTGAACATCTTAACATAAGCAAAAGAAGAAAACAATAAATAAAGTCCGAACATACAATTATTTTGCATGTTCGGACTTTTCCTTATTCCAATTCCAACTGCCCCTCAAGAGGTGCGTTTTTAATAATCTTAAGCTTTTCAGCCGTTATTTCCCTTATTGTTTTCGTGGACAGGTTATATTCAAGAGCAAGCTCTCTATAGTTATATCCGTTAAATCTACCGCAAATTTCGGCATTTCTGCTGATTTTCATAAGCGTATCCGCTTTGCAGACGTAAATCTGTCCTCCGCCAAAATATCTTACAAGCTTTTTATACGATTCAATTCCTATCAGTTCTGCAATCTCACGCTGTTCTCCGTCAAGCTGCTCTAAAGCAATTCTGTCAATGCTCATTATTAATACCGGCTTTCTTTTCGGCAGAAGCAACATACTTTTTCAAGGTATCAATTAACTTAATTCCTTGCTTAACCGTAACCATTCTAAAAGGATTATCACAATATGGATTGATATCCATATCTATAATTTTCTTTACTGCACCTCTCATGCGTTCGCCGTATGGAGCATTTGAGGGACTTAATTTCTGAAGTCTGAATATTAAATACTTTACATAATTTTGCTGTTCTGCTGTCATTTTTCCAGGAGGTATGTCGGCGGCATGTACTTTTCTTTCCATATTAGCGAGTTCCGACTGAACTCTTGCAGCTTCATAGTTTGTAAGTCCTTTAATAGATTCTTTTCCGGTTATACTGTAAACCAGCTGATGAAGATTATCTTCACGATTATTCTGATTTATGCCGAGTTTTGAACCCAGTGCATATATAGCACGTATCTGAGGTGCAGTTGCCATAAAATATTACTCCTTCCTTTTTAAACGGTAATCCTTATTTATATCTTTAGGAATATTGATTTTCATCGCCATTTCAGTAATCCGACCGCCTATTGCCGGATTTATTTTATATATCTCATCAATCATACGTTCAGATGAAATAATAGTGCATAACGAATTGCGATCACGATAATCCAGTATTTGAAAAGCTAAACGTATGTCAGCTTCAGTTGCGTTTGTTTTAAACAAATCATCAATGTAAAGAACATCAACAGTCTGATATGCTGAAATCAATGTCTTATATTCCGGATCATTAACCTTTGCTTTAAGAACGGGGGAGTCATCTTCCCACAAAAGATACCTCACGGATTCTCCGAATTTTAGTAATTGCCCTGCAATCGCAGTACATATATGAGTTTTTCCGCAGCCATTCTGACCTCCAATGAAAAACCACTTGCCTTTATATGACTTTACGAATTTGACCGCTTCCGATTTTATTTGCTGCTGAAAACTTTGATTTGCTTCAAAAGAATAAAATGTCTTTTCTTTGATGCTTCCTGCTAGACCGGAATTCTTAAGACGTATCAATGCTTCACGCTTTTTCATGCAGTCGCAAGCGACCATTGATTCATCACCATTTATAATTTTCATAAAATATCCACGATTCAAGCATTTCTTACAGTCATATCCGGTAAGATTACCGGAAAGACTATTGTAAGAATCAACCTTTTGTTTTAGATATTCATCATAAGTAAGTACCGAACGCTTGATTTGAGGTATTACTTTCGTTATCTGTTCCATCCTCATCTTCCCATCTTCGGTTATTTAAATATGTTGCTGGATACGGCATATATTGTCTATTTTCTTTTTTCCAATTATAATTATTTTTTTGCTTTTCAAGAGTACTTAAAATGGTATTAAAGAGCTTCTCGCTTGGATTAAGTTTCTTAAAAGCTTTTCTAGCCTTAATTTTATCTAACTTTCTGGGATATGCTTTCCAGAAAGCATCAAACATTTCATCAATGTCCATATACTGACCTACCTTGTTTATGAAGTATTTCCGTAGCTTCACTGCACTGTTTTTCATGCGAGTATTCAAAGCATATTTCACTGTCAGAAACTTGTTTATTATGTTTGCTGCAGTAAAGGTTATCTGTTCCGCATGAATGCAGGCAGTTACTGCAATTTTCAGTTATATTATTCATATTTATCAATCCTCGTTATCGTTTTCCACGTCTTCAATGATTTTAAAAAACTCACTGGCTTTTATCTCAATAAATCCTCGTGGGGTTTTGACCTTAGTGCTTCGGTTCATGCAGTCTATACTGCAATATAACTTTTCTCCTACATGAAACAATCTGGTTCTTGACGAATATGACGGATCAACAAAGAAAAATGAAACATGCGGCTTATGCACTTCCTTTATTCCCAATCCAGTCCACGCTCTGCCAATTTTACTTGTTTTCTTAAACGCTGCAAGTCCGTCATCACCGTCCTTCTTCAGTTGATTGCCATACTTTTCCCTATTTTCCTGATTATTGTCAATCCATAATGCTCCTCCGAAAACAGCATAATGTTCAGTATGTATATTATTTTCCTCAATAAATTTCTTGACCGCTTTTCTGCAAGCTTCATCAGCTTCAAGATAGTCAAAATATTCTTTATAATGACTGCTTTGGCTTGTAATTTCAAAATACTGTTCCATAGTACCGATTCCTTCCTTTAATCATTTTTATCATTTGATTTCTCATCATACTCCTGCTTGGTGATGGGTCGAACATACTTTTTATCTACGCAGGCAGAATTAGCTGCAAATTCAATTTGACGTTCTATAAAGTCACTATTTAATTCATTTATAATAATGTTTTTGCACTCACAATAACCTACTTCCATATATCCGACTGATCCCTTACCACCCCATAAATCCGAATTGTGAACTTCGAAATACATATGAACTTCCACATTGATCAGCGGATCTACAGGGATTCCATTAACTTTAGTCATTATTTATTCCTTTCTCTGCATCTTCACGGGTACGAAATACAGTATTTTCATAATCACTCCAATCATTATTCCATACTGTAAAAGTAGTGTTATCCGAGAAAATAACCTGTATAAATTCTTTGTGAACCTTAATTCCGTCAATTTTCATTTGTTTTATTTCGTTTGGCAATACATAATGAATATATACTGTATCTCCAATTTTACAAGGCAACTCAACAATCAGGGATTTATCTTTATAGCAGTCATGTCCTTCTAGGTGTTCAAATTCTTCACCAAGCGCTTTATCTAACATGGTTTCCGGCACACCTGATTTTATTGCATATTTTTTGCATATTTCGCAATGATAACAATTCTTACACTTTGGCATTTTCAGCCCTCCTGTTTATACAAAAAATCTTCAAATTTACAGGTACATTCTGCACATAATTCTATATGCCAATCGCTATATGAACACCCGTCAGGATTACCGTTAAATATTTTTCGCATAAAAATTTTTCTGAATCGTAACCCCTTTATCCGTGCTGTCCACCCACGATATTCTATATATTTTCCACACCTATCACAAACTCTAATAGTTTTAATCGCCATTTTTAGCCTCCCATTTCATGCCTATCTCCAACAGCAAAAGGATTTGGACGATATGATAATTCAAGTTTTAAAGCATCCACTCGCTTTTTCAATCGCTTGTTTTCCGCTTTCATTTTAGCTACTGGGCATTTGTCATTTTCGCATTTAATACCTTTGATATAATCCTCGCAAATTGCACATGGTTCATTTTTATTTGCCATTTTCAGTCCTCCACATACATGTTAAGATCATCATCAATAACTATAGGCTCATCACCAGTAAATGTGATTTTCAATTTTTTATCTTCGTCTGCCTCAACTATCATTACGCAATTTTTCAAAATTGCAACCACCTTATCACCCGGCTCTAATTTTTGATTTTTATTTTTCTCAGCATATTTTTCACAAAATAAATTAAATGCTTCTATTGCATTAATCATTTTCTTCTCCTTTCAGCAATTCGGGATTGTCAAGTGATTTCCATCTGAACCGACTGTCATTTGGCTGTATGTAACCTTTGTCCTCAAGGTCAAACCTCTTTTCATAATCGTGGACGGTACGAAAATCCAGCTTAAAGGTCATAGGCGAATCCTTGTCCCACTTTAAAAGCAATTTCCAGTAATCAGGATAATTTTTTCTCAGCAGCCGAAGTTGGTCAACGCCTTGATTATGACAGAACCAACATCCTCCACGGCCTGACGTACTGTAAATCGGTGATAACAAGTCATTTTCTTCACACCATTTCCAGCAGTCCGATTCAGTCCAATTTGCAAGGGCAAGCGGCGAGATTTTCCTTGTTTTATTATTCAACCGTGCAAGGCGTTCAGGTTCATCAGCGGCGATACCGATATACGAAACAGCATTTTTGTCGATTTTCTTCAATGCTGCTATTTTTAACTTGTCGTTGCACCATGCGCCTTTCATCCATGGAAATCCATAGATTCTGCCAATATACTTTCCTGTTTTGTGTTTACGGTAAAAAATCTCTTCATAAGTTACACCTGCACTGACATGTTCAACAGTTATTCCAAAGCGTTCTTTTATGATTTTGTCGGCTTTTTCTTTAAACTCTATCATCGGCGGCAGGTCAGCCGGAATAGTATCTGTCGCCCATATTTCAGCGTGAATTATGCGGTCAAGCGGCAAACCCAACTTCTTTATCGCACCTAGACACGCAAGACTGTCCTTGCCATAACTCAACGACAATATGTGTTCCATAATTCTATCCCTCTGAATAATATTTCTCTATTCATCTTTCAATACCTCATTTCATATCCGGTAAAATTTGAACACCAGTAACATAATAAATAAATGTCTTTCCGTCATCGGTAACATGATAATAATCTTCACTGCTTTTTTTCATAAAACCGATTTCAACCAGTTTGTCAAGTTCTGCTTTGTCTCTTTCTCCAGCATAATAATAATAATTGCGGTATGGCTCATACTTGCGATGTTTTGTACCTTTAACCTTTCGATCATCAAATCCAATTGTATGTTTCATCATGTCAATCTGATTATATGTAACATGTTGATATTTGTTATAGTCAACCATCTTTCAATACCTCCTCAACCTCATCAGCGTATGTAATGTTAATAATCTTCCAGCAACAACGTAAATAAATTTAGTTCATTGTTTTCGATCCATGTGACCGCAAGAAAATTGCTGTCATATGCACTATTGCTATATCCGCTTACATTTTCAATTTTAAAATCAACCTTTTCAACCGTTAAATATTCTTTGATTTCTTCTTCCATATAAAATTCATTTTCTTTATCATCATAACGAAAACTGTTATAACATTCATCGGTTTCATTGTAATATTTGTTTACTATTTTATCAATTTTTTCTCTAATCATTTTTATTCCTCCATTTTCGCTCCGCAGTTGGGGCAGTACGGTGTTACGTATTCAGGGGATTCATGTTCATAACTGCATTCAGAACAATGGTTGTATTCATAATCGTCTGGAATCCACTCCCCGTGTTTTATAGGCTCAGCTTCAATAGTAGGCATCTCGTCGATGATCATTTCCATGACCTTTATAGCCACGTCAATCGCCTTAATATCATAAGCAAACACGGAATCAGGCTCATCATTTTTAGCAAAGCCTTCACGGTCACGCTTTAAGTCATTTAATTGTTCTATGGCTTCTTTAACCGTCATTTTTATCTCGTTCATGGATTCCTCATATCTGTTGTCCGTGTATATTTCCGACAATTTCAAGATTATCCGACTGTAATAGATAATTTTCATCTTCATCTGCCGCATATTTTTTATCAACCGGATCAAAATCGTAACCCGTAACCGATAAGCATTTTCTAAGTACAACTTTATAAATTCTGCCTTTTTTCGTTCTAACTATATCGCCAGTATAAATCTTATTTCCGTTTTTATCAGTGCGACCTATGTACCATTCTATTGCATTAAAAATATTAATACCAGATATTCCTAAAATGCCACTTAAATCGCATTCGGGAATTGTAACTGTTAATCCATGAGAATCTGTTGTTACTAAACCACAAATCCATATACTGCCTATTTTACCTCTAAACAACCGATTGTATATTTTCATTTAAATATCCAATCCCAGACTGGTATCAATACCGCCTTCATCCTCAACATCAAGGATAACCGGTGTTTCGTTATAATACAAATTAAGCAGCAATGACTGAAATTTGTTATATGAAGTAATTTTCAGAACATCCTTTACACTTGAACCCTCAAAATAAACCGAACCTATATATCCTACTCCATTTTGATTATATTTTTTATGTACTCTAAAACCAAAATCACAGGTATAAATATCCTTTCTAACACTGGAATAAGTTGAACTATTAGTCGGTTTTTCTTTAGATATACTGCATTCAAGCCAATAACCCTCATCATTTTCTACACTTGCGTAAAACTCATTGTTAAGCTCGTACCGCTCACTTTCTTCTAAATCGTCAATAAGCCATTGACGGTATGCTTCAAAGATCTCGGAAAGCTTTATGCTTTCACGCTTCATCATAAAAATCTTTTCAAACGTATTTGAAATCTTCTTTGCAATATCTTCTTTTAAATATTCCTCCGTAATTTGCTTGACTTTCTCGCAGATGAACGAATTATATGCCGTAAAATCCAAAGCGTCAAGACAAGGTGCTATTTGACTTTCTATTTTTTCTTTGATTTTTTTCTGTACATCATATCCGCTTAGAGCTGAAGATACCGAATCAAGTATTAACTTCTGAAGCTTTTCTTCAAGATGCTTTTTTATTTCTCCGTTTTTCTCCATTTCTGCAATTTTTTCCTGTGCTATTTTATTTATATCAATACTCATTATTTCCTCCTTGTATTTTTATCATTATTATGCTATAATAATTAAGTAACAATAAACATTTTTCGTTTTCCCATTTCTTTTGTCAAGAAATGGGGCGTTTTTTTAATCAATTGCTATACAAAGTATATTAACTTTCCTCAATTGTAATTTTAGTGCTTTGTTCTACGCAAACCGCTGCATTAATATTCAAAGCGAACTGCTCAAATGCCTCCTGCGAGAAAACACCGTTGTTATTGATTTTAATAATAGCTTTTATTTTATTCCATGCAATAATTTCTGCAATTAAATATGCATAATCTTTGGCGCTGTCTTCATCCAAGCCTCCGATTCTTATTAGATTTTTCTTATCTGTTTCAAAATTCTTCCCATTAAGTTTTTTCAGAAGAGATTTTTTTGCTTTTTCATCACAACTCAGACTATTTACAATTTCCTCAACGCTGCCTTGGCAGTATTCCTTATTCCATACTGCTGCCGCAATACGTTTACCTTCAGCATTAAGTTCTAATATACTTTTTTGGTTTACAAGATCAGGAAACGCCTTTCCGAATATGTCTAAAAACAAAGACGGCATAACTCCTGAAACCTTGTCGGCAAGAGTAACTGTTGCTTTTCCTGACGTTCCCGAATACGACACTGACTTGTACTTTGTATTTTCCAATGCTGATTCTCCTTCAACCTGAAGCTTAGACTGAAGGTCAAGATATTCATCCTGAAGAGCGTTAGACTCCTGTTTAATTTCCACCATTCTGTCAACGATCTGTTTTATTTCCATATCAGATTACCTCCTTCATTTTTTCCGAGCATTCCGAGCAAACGCATACATCTTTGTATTTATGTACGTTTTCATGAGTGCCGCAGAATCTGCACAGATCAATATGCGGTCTGATGATCAGACTGCCGTCCTCCTGCGGAGCTAAATCCACCGCCATACTAGGCTGCCAGCCCAGATCTGCTCTGAGTGCTTTGGGAATAGTAATTCCCGCTTTGCTTGTAAGTTTCTTTGAAATCATATGATTACCTCCGTTCTTTGCGTTCAATTCCTTGACTCTGCATTAATACGGGCTTGTCACCGTTCCTTTCGGAGCTGCATTAAGGTGAGGGAATAGATCCCTCATTTACTTATGGAACATCTGATGTACTACAGGTTTGTATGTATAATGGCTGCATGACCGTATATTTGCACGTATTCTTCTTTCAACTTCACTTTTTATTTTGATATAAGCTTTATGTTTTCTGCATCCGTCCTGACACGCCGTGTGCCGTTCAGTACAACTGCCGCATGGATTAGGTATGTTCTTCATTTTTATCACTGTCCTTATTTTTTAATGCTTTAAATCCTATGATCCCATGACATCTTTTTCCGAAATTACCGGATATGTACATCTGAGTATCTTTAAAATCCTTTTCTGTGTATACAATCGAACAATTGCAAAGCATAGGATTTTCTCTGTTCGGAAAATACATCTTAAATATTTCTATGGCGCTTCGAAGATTTCGTGCCTTTACTATGATCCAGCCGCCGTAAAACGGATGCGTTTTTAATTTTCCGAATGTAAAATAATAATTTTTCATTTTTTCTCCAAAAACTTATATTCTCTTTCAAATTTTCTTTTTTCTAAAAATAATTCGTCCTGCGGAAATCTTCTGACCGTTCTTTCCAACGATTTATTCAGTATTTTCAAACGTCTGTTAATATGCTTTCTTGCTTTTTTCTCTATAAATAATATTGCCGTTTCTGCGAATGCACAATAGGAAAAACAAATTGCAGAAAAAACCGGAAAACTTATATTTTTAAAAATCAGATAAGGCAAAAAAGCTGTCAATGCAAACGCTGCCGCAATAAGTTCCGATATGTATAGCTTATCGCACTTTCGCTTTGCTGTCTGTGCTATCCTTTCTTCATATGTCATTTTTTACTCCTTATAAAATCTTTTTAATCGTCCTTATCGTGTTCGTATGCCTGTGTATAATTGTTATTGATTCTTTTTTTGTATCGCTTATTACTAGCCAATTATACGGAGACAAACGTAATCCGGATATAAATACTTTTTTGCTGTCTGGTCGGACATTTTCCTTATCTCATAAAAATCCTCCTATATCTGCATCTCCATAAATTTCATCATTGCTATAAGTCCCTCATAGCTGTAATCTTCATTGTCATAGGCATTGGAAAACAGGTTGATAGCTCCTCTGAGGGCCTGCGGCGTTTGGGCAACACGCCATAGAAGTTCAATTTCCTTTTCTTTCTGTTCCGCCTCCAATATAGGAAACAGTTTCACAATATCGTCTCGTTTAATTTCTTCCTGCGTATAAATCTTTTTCTGCTTGGTACGGTTGGCAATCTGTGCAAATTCAGCCCTTTTACTGCTGTATCTGTCAACCGTTTCAGGATTTCCCACAAAACATATCCCAAGGGTTTGTCCATTATCTGCAAAATAATCCGAAAAACTTCTGAGGACCTCTATTGTTGTAGGCGGCAAATGCTGAGCTTCATCAAAAATCAAAACCATTCCGTCTGAAAGAGATTCTATAATCGAAAGCCACAGCTCGTCTCTTGTTTTTTTAATAGTCGCTCCTACTTTTCCAGCTACAACCTTAAGCAGACTTTTTATAGAGGAAATACATGGATTGACCGTTATGAGAACGCTGTTGGTCTTATGCTCCTTTACAAACTGCTGAGCCGCTTTAGTTTTTCCTATTCCCGCAGCGCCGCAGGCAATCGCAAGTCCTCCCTTGACTTGGCAGACACGGATTATATTATATATTTCTGAAGATATACTTGTCTGAGCGTATCCGACTTCGGAATATGTAAGCTTAGCCGCTTCCTTTACTCCAAAGTAGCTTTCTATAATATCGAATAATTTCTGCGGATTAGCATTATATTTTCCATTGCGGAGCTGTGATAAAGTACCGTCTGTAATTCCTATGGTCTCGGCGGTCTTTTTTTGTGACCACTTTTTTTCTTTCTGAAGTTCGTCAACTTTTGCAAGCAGTTCAAGTTCATGATCACTGTATTTATATTCCATATCAATCTCCCTTTCTCTTCATTCCGTTCCTAGCCATTCTATCCAAATCTACAATTACCGTTTTTTCTGCACCTGCAGCTTGTTTAAGCTCTTCCGATTGCGTTTCATTAGCTCTGATCGGTATTATATTTGACGGCATTTCAATCTTGAATTTTTCTGACTTATTTTGTTTAGCTTTCCTGATAGTCATATCAAGCATAGTGATTCTCTGGTCATTAGTAAGGTTTGCAGATATTCCTTTAGCCTGTTCCTTAACAAACTTTCTGACCGTTCCGATGATTTTTTCACCATCTGCAATTTCTTCTTTTATTCCGGTGATATAATCCACAAGAAGAGCATCAGCAGACTGCCATGTAAATAAATATCTGTCATCTTCATCATAAAGCCTTACACTTCTCAAATCAGCCGGATCATATCTGACATAAACTTTCTTCTGTAAATTATCAACTGTTTGCTGCAGATCCATATACCACAGCTTTTCGCCGAATATTTCAACGTACACTCCGTTACGCTTTATTTTCTGACAGCGCATACTGCGCATCATCATCAAATTCAGCTCTTCCGGCTTAGGCATTCTTACCGATGTACGGGTCTTATTCCAAACGTCCAGTCTTGACATTCCCTTATAACAGGTTTCAGCACCGCCGTATGGCTGAAGATTATAGTCTCCGTCAATCCATGTTTCAAGAAAGTCTCTTATTTCGTAATCTCTTGGAAGTTCGCCGTTTTTTATACGTCTTTTAAGACCTTCCGGACGTTCTATAATAGTTCCTCCGCAATAACTGTTAAATAACTTGGAAAATTGATTTTTTACCGTATAAAATGTTCTTTCAATAGGCTTTGCTCTTGCATTGCAGACAATAGCGTTATGCATTTCAATACCCAAACGCTTTAAAATGGTTGACGGAATCTCCTCAGAACCTTTTTGAGTTCGATGACCGTTTCCGCCTAGATCCGCAGTAAGAAACTCACGTCCGTTATCTACATAAATACTTTTAGGTGCTCCGAATCTCATGATTCCATGCCGCAAAGCTAATATTGTAGACTGCGAATTCGGACTGTCTGTTATATTCCAGCCTGTAAGCACTCCTGTCTTTGCGTCAAGAAAAGCTGTAAGATACAGTCTGTGTATTTTTCCTTCATCATCATAGGATTGAATATCAAAGGTATGATTATCGGCAATCCAGCATTCGTTAGCTTCAAGCTTATCATACATTCGCATCATGTATGGAAGACAGCGGTCATTAAAAGCTTTTTCACCGTCTCTCATCAGTACTTTTACTGCATATTTTACATCATTTTCAATATGACGGCGGAAGCTTCTTTCAGTCGGTATCAAATCAACAAGCTCAGGATAAAATTGTTCAGTCCAATTGACAGTTTTTCTGTAGCAAAGGCTTACAGTCGGTCTGTTTTCATCCAACCAATACCACAGAAAAGCTTCCCAAACCATCGGAGGAATAGAACTTGATTTTTTATTCCATCCGCCTCGCTTATCCACCAGACCGTAAATATCGTTTTCTTCCCACGCTCTGAGCTTGCGGTATAACGTGCCTCTGCTTATATGTAAATTCGGATGTTCCAGCTGACATTTGCCTACATACATAGAATCGGCTTTAGCTTTGTTGGTATATTGACTTCTTATACTCAGCCATTCTTCCAATATCTCAGACCACATATTCGCTTCACGGCGTTCAGCTTCGGACATTTCTTCAAATGTTTTTGAAACAGTCCTTTTTGACTTTTTTAAAGACTCTTTATCATCTTTAAATTCCGGAATCTTTAGATCAGATTTCAGCCTATTATAATATTTTGCCTGAAGCTCCTCTGAAAGCGTTGATACAGGAATCATATAGCACATTTGTTTATTCTGCGGATGAGGACGTTGTTCTGCTTCTAATTTACCATCAAGAATAAGTTTTCTTACATATTGAGGTTTACAGCATTTCAGTTCCGCATATTCTTTTACAGTTAAATAGTCCAAAAAAATCAGCGCCTCCTTCAGAAAAAAACTTGACGAATTCGTTTTATTCTGATATACTATTATCAGAGCCTAAATTCGACATTTCATCCAACTCTTTTTCAAGAGTTTCTGCTTCTGTCAGCAGTGCGAGTGCTGTAGAAACAAGTTTATGTTGAGTCTGCGGCTCTTTTTTTATGCTTTCATCAGCTGCAGTTTCAAGCATAAGCTTAGCCATTCGGAACATGAGCAACCGTGCTTCATATTTGAATTTTTCCAGTTTCATTCATTTCACCTTCCTTCCGGTCTGCCATCATCAGCGCCGGTAGACCACTTCCGGCAGACAGCGGAATTAATCCACTGTTTCGGCTGTAAAATTAATACTTACATTGTCCTGAAACCATGAGAACGCAAGACTTGCAAATTCCCATTCAGCGTCCATCTGGTTTGAAAAGTATCGACCTGTATGAACGCCCTTTTGGTTATTATTAATTGTCCACACAACCCATGAATCTGCTGTTCGGGGAGAGATATTTCGTGCGATACAATATTTATCACAGATTCCATAAACTTTATATCCCTGAATTACTGTTCCGATCTGTATCATTATCCGATTCTCCTTTCATCGCTAATAAGATAATCAGCTGAACATTTCAGAGCCTTTGCAAGTCCCGCTATCACCGGAGCTGTCGGTTGATACTTGTCATTTTCAAGCAAGGAAATGTAAGGCTGTCCGATATGTGCTTTTTCTGCAAGCTCCATTTGACTAAGTCCTAGCGCCTCACGGCGGAGCTTTATTTTTTTACCTATTGTCATATATGTTATTTTCTCCTTTTCCTGCAGGCTTACGAGAACCGGCTTAGAGAGAGATTTTTGCTGAATAAGGAGTAATTATTTCAGCCGCCGGCTCTCAAAAGCCTACAGATTAATTTTACACTAAACTATTGTTTAAGTTATATATTAAATGCTTTTGGTCGGCCTGTTCCTTCTTTAATCCACGTAATTCTAATTCCAAATAAAATTGAAATTAGTATAAGCAAAGTTTCAGATGGATGTTCAATATTCTTTTCGATTTTACTTATATGCGTCTGGCCTATTCCTACCATTTGAGCAAACTGTATTTGAGTTAATTTATTAGCTTTTCGGATACATTTCAAACGTTCTCCAAGGGTAGTTTCTTTATCTTGCTTTGTAATAACTGTGACGGGGGTTTCTAAATAAGGAGCAGCTTCTAACTTTACATTCTCTGTTGCCTTTTTCAGTTCCTCTAAATGTTTTACAGCTTTTTCAGATTCAACATATATAACTTTGCACTCCAATGCTTTCCTATTAACTTTTCTAACCTTAACTTTCATATTTTCAGCCTTTCATTCTTTTTGCATATCTCCATACAGATCCAATTGAAATTTCAATGCCCAATTCCTGTAAATATTTCACTACATCTAAATAGCTGAATCTGTTTGAAATAATCATTTCTTCAACTTCTTTTTTAATAGCAGGTTCAAGTTTATCAATAATTCCAGGCGAATGCTTTCTTCCAAATCGTTCCGGTTCGGCGCATTCTCTTATGATTTCTTGACTTGCTACCGGCATAATTTGTTTCATAACTTCTGAAACAACCGCCGTTGCAGTTTTTTGCAATAACCTCTTCCAGATTAAAATTGTTTCCGTATGAACCATTCTTTCTAAGCTCCAGAAGGACCTCGTCAAATACCCATCGTTCAAATTTTTCTGCTGACGGTAGCTTGGATCGGATAATCAGTCTGTAAAGATTACCCTCGCTTATGTACTTAATTTCTGTTATTTGCTGCGAGGTAACTCCATGCTGATTTGTTGTATAGGAGACCCCGTCATGTTTTACGACTCCCTCTGATTTACAATGACGTTTTATAGCATCACGAGGATTTGTGTATCCTAAAATTTTGGCACACTGTGAAGCCGGTAAGAATTCCTTACCGTCAATGATGAGAACTCCAAGTTCTCCAAATTCACTGTTCTGAAATACTTTTAATTCATTCATACTTTTATCCTTTCTGTTGAAAATTCCTTCCATTTATTGTATAATATTTAATGGAAAGGAGGTAATAACGGTGATTAAAACTACTGCTTTGGAAATATCCAAAAGATTATCCATAATGTGTGTTGAACAAATCATTGGTTCTGGTACAGCTTGCACCATAAGAGCAATGGAAATAAGGAATCATATTCCTCAAAAATTTGATATTGAGCACAAAAAAGTTATTTTATCAAGAACTATAGAACTCTTAAGCTTAACATTTGGCATTCCATATGAAACTGAAACGCTTCTTCTTATTTTGGATATCAATATACTGCAATGTTTGCTGACTGAAATAAAAAAATCAATCAAGTTTCTTGAAGAGCTGGGCAATGTTGAACTTGAATCCTACGAATCAGATAATGACTTTTTCCTTAATTACGCCTTATATTCACTTGATAATTACTCATTAGGAAATGTAATTCAGCATCCACAATAACGGTACAAGTGCAAATGATTTTCCATTTTCCACATATAAATTCTCAAGGATCATTTCACTAAGCATATCAAGTGGAATTCGTATCAATTTGTAGTTTCTGCAAAGTTCCTCTATATCATTATCTGAAAAAGTAGAATTATTTCGGTTGTTAAAGAGTAAATGAATATTACTGCTGTCACAGTGTTTATTGAGACTTTGTGGTTTAATTAGGTAATTTCGATTAGCACAATACTTATTAAAGCATTCGCCGAATGTTTGTACTACCCATGAAAACGTTTCTTCTTTACCCTGTTTCCTCACCGAAGCAGGGATTTTTTTTACTTTAACTTTCATATTTTTGTCCTTTCTATTTCGCTACCAAAAACCAAGTAACGGAAATCTTTTGGTAGCAACAGTGTTAATTCAGGTTGCAGAAGAACAATAATTACATCAACAAAATTACAAGGAAAGCAGCCGTTGTCTTTTGCAACAATTGTTCCTGTAAAAGCTTCAAACATACTTCCTATAGCTTTATAAGTTCTGAGCGGAATTTCATTACTTAAAATTATTTTTATAATATCTGCTGTCTTTGAAGCCTTTTCCCAAAGATATTCAAGTTCGTTTATTTCTTTTATATTATCTCGTTCATAAGCTTCTTTTACTAAGAAGATTCCGATTCTTTCAACTATTGATATAAGCTGTTTCTTCTGCTCCTTACTGGCATATGTACATTTCATTTATAAGCCTCCTTCTGTTTACAACTTTCTTCCTTTGTGATATAATTATCATAAGGGATTTTTTGTCCTTTCGTATTGGTATGTTAATATTATAATACTAAAATTAGAACTTGCCAACAATTTTAGTACCAATTTTAGAACTTTGTTTAAATTGCATAGTTTTGTTTTTATTATTTTATGAAAGGTGTATAGACTTATGGCTAAAAAATTACAAAAATCAGATATGTTTTCTCCAATTTTTAACAGACTTATTGATTTATGTGAAAATAATAATACAACTGTAACGACTTTACTTGATAAATTTACTAATAGCAGAAGCGCTATAAATGCTTGGAAAAATGGAAATATAAATACAGAATTATTACCAAAAATAGCAAATGATTTGAATATTTCCCTTGAATTTTTATTAACTGGAAAAGAGGCACAAATAAACAATTTATCTGATAACGAACAAGAAATGCTTGATGTATTCTCAAAATTTAATGAAAGAGAGCAAATAAAGCTTATAGGCAAGCTTGAAGAATTATATAGACAAAAACAAATAAAGGAAAGTCAACAGCCTGCGGCTCTTAAAGTTTCTCGTTCTCCTGATAGAAAATTTAGAAGAACTGAAATTTCAAAAGAAGAATTAGAAAAAATTAATAATTTACCGGAAGATAACGACATATAACTATATAAAACACCTCCATGCGTGTACAATATACATGGAGGTGTTTATTTTGAATTATAAATCCTATACAAATGCTCGTGATGCGAGCTGGCACTTTTTAATTAACAATTCAATTTCTTCATTGCCACTATTCTAAAATCTATGAATATAATATTAAGAAAAGATTTTAATATTCTGCCCAATGAAAGAGGATATTCCGTCTTTACTGACGATGGATATCAAATAGTAGTTCCAGACTGCCCTGTTCCTCAAAAAAGATACACAGTTATGCATGAAATCGTACATATTGTAATGTCACATATTCAAGATGAGGAACGGTATGAATATGAAGCCAAACGATTTGCAATTGATGTTCTTGCTCCCGCGTGTGTTTTATGGGCGTTGGATATGCATGAACCAGAAGATATTGCGAAACTGTGTAATATTTCAATTACTTCGGCACATATTAGATCAGAAAGAATGGAACTGTTATACAAAAGAGAGCAGGAATTCTTAAGAACACGAGGACATTCCTGTTTTCTGCAATCTCCACTAGAAAGAAAAGTGTATGAACAGTTTAAACCATTTATTGATGAATATAAAAATTATTGAATTAATTTAGTTGCTACCCTAAATAAAACTCTTAAAAAATTTTAAAAACTATTATTTTTTCATTTTATGCATTTCAAACAACGCATTTACGGTATTTCTAACAAAAAAGGTTAGGGCAGCAACTAGTTGCTGCCCTATTTTAATTTAGTTGCTAGGTTGCTACCCCATCATCTTCAACATTATGGCTATATATCAAAATGACGTTTTAATTTTTTTTAATATAAAACAACGCATTTACGGTCCTAAAGAGGATTTTTAAAAACTTTAAAACGTTTTTCAAGAGGTTTTCTTATAAAATTTAAATTGCCCGAATCGAAGCTACAAACACCGATTTCGAGCAATATTTTTTGACATGTAAACATATTTAATTTAATGCTTTTTCAATTCTTTACACCAATTAACCCACGTATTTACGCCAATTTGGAGCGTTTGTTCCGCAAATTTTATATTTTTCACGCCTTTTTCAATATTTACATTTTACACGTCAAATTACAATTATTTTTTCTTTCGCTTGTATACGGTAAGAAAACAGCGTTTTGACAACCATATTTTTATTCCTTTTCTAAAAGTTTGTTAAGCTTGCATAAAATTTTCCTTTTCTTTTTGTGCACATTTTGCTGAGTTGTACATAAAATTTCAGCGCATTCACGCTCCGTTTTATTTTCAAAATACAGCATTTCTATCAGTTCACGCTCTGATTCGGGCAAAAAAATAAGGCAGTCATAAAGCTTTTCAACAAGAATTTTATGAGCTGCCTTTTTCTCGACATCATCGTATTCAGTTATGAATTCTCTGAAATTTTCAAATGAACCATCCTTACCGCCAATTAACGCTGAAAACTGTATTTCATGGTTATAGAACGAACTATTATTATTTTCAATAGCCCATTTTGTTCTGTTATATTGCGTACATACTTCACAGCTTACCTCAACTTCTGTATATTTCCCCGAAATCGTGTCATAAACATAAACTGTGTTTTTCTTCATATCCTCACCTCCGTTTAATCTGAAATCAAACGAAGGCTATGGATATTTGGCTGTTATGCACAGCCATTTGTATTTAAAGATCATTTTATTATCCTTTATTCGTGTTCAGAAAAGAGGACATAAAAAAGCCCGCATACTATGTACGCAGGCTAAAATCATTTTAATCAGAATATACAAAACAAGAATGTAAAATACTTCGCTTTGTAATTTCTGCAAAACGATTATATTTATATCCTCATTTTTTCTGATTACTTATTAAATTTTGTATGGGTATAAAAAATCTCCGTTCTGCTTAATGCAGAACGGAGATAATAAATAGAATAAAAATCGTCAACAATTTAAAAATGTTCTCGCTTTATTCAAGCACAGAATTTTTGCTATTTTGTCAAGAAGCTCGGCGCTCAGGTGGGTACGAATCCACTTTCTCAAGCTGAGATAAATATGCGTTTGAGATTCCAAGCGCCTTAGCAAGTTGAGGCTTCCATCTGAAACAACCTAAAATCAGAAATAGATTATATGCTGACTATCTTCATTTAAGAATTAATATTTTTGGATTTTTTCATAATATTGAAGATAAATAAAATTGCAACAAACGCTACACAAAAAATAAAAAACAAATCACCATAAGAATTTACAGTATCCATATAATAAATCAATGTTTCATTGTTGTTCGAATCTATCTTCGTTAACTTGGTTAAAGAAGAGTTTAATTCATATTTATCATTTCCAACATATTTAATTGAACTGCGCATTTCAGATAATACTTTTGAAATTTTCTCCTGATTTACAGGACTATTGTCAATTAATGTTACACTTATAATATTACCTGTATTATCCAGTCGAATTAAATCATTTTGTCGTATTCTATAAATTTCAATCGTATCATCATATAAATCAATAGCATATGCTCCAGAAAATCCTACTGAGTATCCGTATAAATAATTTCCATAAGAATCATAAATATTTATATACTTTTTGGTAGCAACCGCAATTTCATTTTTATTATTTATAGCATAATCATCAATACGCTCAGAGTTATATTCATTATTAATAATGAAAAAATCCGAATAATCAGCAGACTGAAACTCAAAATTTTTTTCATCAAAATCAAAAGCATATACTTTATCAGTAATCAGATTAATACACACAATTGAAATAATAACATAATGAATTATAATTGAAAATTTACCATGCCATAATTTTTTCATATATATTTTTATCATACCAATCATAGAAATTCCATTCCCAAAATGTTTCTGTTACACCAGCATTCATATGGAATTCTCCGCCTCCTACAACAGTGCTATTAAGAGCGCCTCCGCCACTGACTGTATAGCCAATAAAGTGCGGATTATCAAGCTCTCCATTTTCACCTATATCAAGGCTAAAATTCATATCTATTCCTAAATCAAGAAGTCCCAAAGAACCTGAACCGCCAATTGCTGCACCACCACCTTCTAATTTTTTAAAATCGTCTGTCCAATACTGTGATTTAAAAAAACCACCTGAAATTGAAGGGGTACCTGAGCCTATTCCGACACCTTTGGTATTTTGCAAAGCTATATTTCCTTTATGATCGAAAACTATTCCTACACTACCATCAAAGCACCATATACCAGTCATCAATGATGCAGATAATCCATAGCTCTTTACATCTTTTTTCTGAGATTCATGCTTTTTGATTGTGTCCATTCCGATTTTATGATTCTCCATTATATCTTTAGTGCCAATACACCAGCAATCTCAGAACTCTGTCCATACATTCCGTCCAAAAGGATCAAAATAAACAATCGGATCAGACTTTCACTTTAAGCATTTGTAAAATTAACTTTATTTAATATAATGGCAATTTACATTCAGGAACTCCTAAAATTGCACCTATAATTGTGAACACTACCGCTAAAAGCATCATTGTCAAGAGTGCAAAAATTACAACATAATTACTTTTGTTTTTCCTTTTGCCGCTTCTTAGATTTATGATAGTAGAAATATATGATGAAATTACTATAGCAGTCAGCCATGTAAATGCCCACCACGTATTTGATGAATCAAATTTAAGGATTATTGATAATGTCTGAAAAACAACGAACATGATTAAAGAAATAGTATAACCAAAGTTACTTTTCTTCAAATATTCCAATCCCCCTTAAAAAGTTTGCTGCAATTAAATGATATATTTACGTCTGCAATAATGTAGAATTATATGTAATCAACTATTACCCCCACGATATGCCATATATATTATTTGGAATTTGTTCTATTTCATTAATTCTTCCTGTCGCTAAATCAATAACAGTCAGGCAGTCATACAAACTATTTTTATAATAATCATTTCCACATAAAGCTATATAGTTTTTACTTGGTGAAAGAACAATTGCATACCCTGTTGCACTACATAATTTACGTTCTTTTTGGTTTGTCAAATCAAAAATGCTTACTTCTGACATTGTTACTTTAATAATATTTGAATCATCATAAAAGCAAGCTGTCATTCCCTTCTCTAAAGCTTTTTCATTTCCATTACTATCTCGTAATGTAATCATTGAGTCAATATTGATATAAAGAATATTTCCTGCTTCATCAACATCAAAGCTTCTTCCAACAGCTGCTTTCGGAATTACTAACTTGTCTGTTTTTTGTTCCATATTATAACACCATATTTCAGAGTAATTTGCTGATTTACCATAGTTAATCATATAATAAATATTATCATCTACAATATTTTTATATGTTATATATCCATATTTTGAAAGCAAAATATTCCATTGATTATTCTTTATATTGTACTGATATTCAATATCAGTTTGTGGATCATTAGAAACAAATCTTTCATAATCATTTTCAACTTTTGCAACTATACCTTCTTCAGCTGTTTTTCTGTTGGTAGTTGTATAGTAAGTAATGTTATCTTTTATGAACGGATAACTTAAACCAAAATGATCTGAATTATTCAATGAATCTACAGAAAGAATAGATTGTGTAGAATATTTACCAGTAGCATAAAAAGACTGTATACCCTGAATAGTTTTTATACCATTGCAATCTGATATAGACCAACATAGTGTTGATCTATTATCTTCTTCACTTACATTTAACTTTTGATAAACGGGTTTTGACATCAATGCAATTATTATACAAATCAACAAAATTAAAATAGCAGTCTTTTTTGGTATATCTGGTATCTTTTTCATTAATACTCCTTTTTGAATGAAACTTTAAATTTAGAAGATAATTCTGAAGGACCATAAATAGGATAATACTCTGATTGTTTGTAAAGTTGAACATCAGAAACAAGAGAATTATTATTCACAGTGGCATCTTCAAGAGACTTAATAAATCCTGCTGGTGAATAATCCTTATAAGATTGGTATGCCGATTTAATAAATACAGGCATTGAACTCTGCTGCAAACCTTTTGCATTAACAGAACTTAATATCGATTCTCTCACAGTAGTAACACAGTTAGTTGAAAGTACACCATATTTAGCATATTTGCCTGGTATGTCATAATACGTTTTCTCATATCCTCTATCTTCACCCTGATAGTCAGATACTTTACCTGATGATATTAATGACTCGTAAAAATTCAAAATTCCATTCTCTTCTTCTTTTGATAAATCTAATGTATATATTGAAAATTGCTTTCCTTCGTTTCCAGCATAACCTCTTGATATATCCATTAAATAGTCATCTTTTTGAATTTTTATCAAGTTTCCGGGACCTGAAAAATCATGTTCTTGATAATTTCCATATGTATAAATTATGTCATTTACAGCAATTTCAACATGACCATACCATGGATTTCCGTCTCCGTGATAATATACCACTTGTACAGAAGTACCTTTTGAATCCATGTAATATATCGGATTATTATGACAGTAAGTATAAAGATTCAAACTCAGCGGATCGCCGATTTCACCCGAGTAACTGTCTCTTGTAATAAATCTTCCGATTGAAGCCTGATAATACCTCGCCCTGAGATAAACAGTAGCAGTTTCCTTGTCATAGTATTCACCGCAGTAGCGGAAAGCATTTGTGTCGGAATCGTCAATGTTTTTCTCAACACCAAAAGCGTCATAAGTATAGGACTTAACAACCTCGCCGTCAGCATCAGTAAGATTAACAACATCACCATGAGCATTCTGAGTGTAATAGATATATTCAGACTTTGCACCGTTGCAGAAATTGTACTTTGCAACAAGGTTTGTTCCACGAATATAGCAGTTTGCCTCATAGAACTGACTGTCAACAATATCTGCAACAACCTGCTGACTGCCGTCCCAGACATGATTGATTGTCTGACCGTTTACAGTTTTCTCATAACGCAGACCGCTGACATTGTAAGCATAGCTTGCAGTTGTCTCGCCATCAGTAAAGCAAATGAGCTGATTCAGTCCGTCGTAGGTGTTAGTCTCAGTCTTACCTTCGGCAGTCTTTGTAATCTGATTGCCGTTAGCGTCGTAGGTATAAACCGTCTGCTTAACGCTGCTTGTAAGGTCAAGCGGATTTTCTTCAGATTCTACAGTCTTGGTTTCCTTCTGAAGAAGGGCAGTGTAGTTGCCATTGGAATCGCTGTAGCTGTAAACAGTGGTATGATTTTCAGTACCGCTTGCTGTCATCTTGGAGCGGTTGCCATAGTCATCGTACTCGTAAGTGTAGGTATCAGTTGTGTTGCTGCCAACTGCCACAGATTCCTCAGTCAGTCTCTTGAGACCGTCATACTCGTACTCCGTTGTTTCTATTATACCATTTTCATTACGCACTTTGCAAGCGTCAGAACCATCAAGATAATACGAATATTCATAGCTTGATATGTCAGTATTGCCGGATTTGTTTTCGATTTTTGTGATTCTGTTTGCGTTGTTGTAGGTATAGGTCGAAACTACGCCGTTTGCAAGAGTTTCAGTTTTCTTGTTGCCGTTTGCGTCGTAGGTATAGGAAACAGTTTCAGAGCCGCTCTCCTTGACCTTGATAACACGCATTTCATCATCGTATTCATAGGTCTTATCTGAATACATCAGCAAATGGTACTGACCTGTAAGTTCTTCTCTTAAATACTGAGAAATACCCTCATAGAAATATCCTCTGAATACTGAATAACCGTTATTATCATATTCACTTTCAGTATATATTCTTCCCAGTGAGTCATAAATGCAAGTTTTGGTTAATCCGTTGCTTACTGTCTGAGTGATTCTTCCCATATTGTCATAAGTATACGACTTGCTGACATTCTTGGAAGAATCGCTTGAGTTAACCGTATTTGAAGTAAGCACACGGTTGAGTGCGTCGTAAGTATTAGTCGTAACGTTGCCGTTAGCATCAGTTGAAGTAAGAACATTTCCGTTCAGATCATATGTAATCGTACCTGAATTGTAGCCTGTGCTGTCGGTAGTTCTTACCGGCCTCAGCCAGCTGTCATACTCATAATTTGTTGTCAGATATGAAGTATCATTTTCGCAAGACATACCAGTGTACATCTTAACTTGAATTCCGGCATTATTGTAAAAATACTTTGAAATATTTTTCTCGCCGGTTACAGTACCGTCGCTGAGTGTTACCTTTTCAAGCAGTCCCATAGCGTTGTACTGATTCTGAGTAACGCTGTTTTTGTTGGTATCAACAGTCTGGATTGTCTTGATTACATTTCCGTTTTTGTCGTACTGACTTTCTGTAACAGAGTATCTTACAGTACCGTTTTCAGTGTCGAACGGAGTATATGTCTTAGTCAGCTTGTTAAGCTTGTTGTACTCATATTTTGTGGTATTGTTCAGAGCGTCTGTCTGACGGGCAAGCTGTCCGTTTGCGTAATATGCGCTTGTACACTTGGTTTCGCCGTTGGTTTTTTCAGTGACAGGATTTCCTCTGAAATCGGCAAGAGTTTCAGTAACAACCTGTTTTTCAACCGTGATATAGGTGGTCTTGATCGTTTTAAGTCCGCTGCATGACTTAGAAGAACAACTGTCAAGTGCTGTGTAAATATCAAAGCCGTGATTCTTTACAAACTCATATTCCGTAGATGTAAGAATCTGATTTACACTTTCCGAATTCGCCTTAAAATATGTTGCTTTTTCACGCTGTAATCCGTCATATTCCGTAATATTTATTGTGCCATCTGGATTGGTTTTCTCGGTAACATTTCCGTATGCGTCATACTTAAATGAAGTCACATTTCCAAGGGCGTCGGTCTGCGTTTTAACTGCACCGCTTGGGTAGTAAGTGTAAAGAGTTCCGCAGCTCTTGTCGGCAGAATAATTAGGCGAATATTCGGCTGTCTTTCTGCTGAGCTTGTCGTATGGACCATAGTCAATAAGCTGGACACAAAAAGGCGAAAAGAATTAAGACGAAAGTAAAGAATTTTCAAAATGAATGGGTGACAAGAAATTAATAGCCGAGTGAATGCGATTACGATTATAAAACCCATTAATATAATCAAAGAGTCTGATATTAGCCTCATGGAAAGAAGAATAGTGTTTCAGGTAGACTTCTTCCTTTTTCAAAACAGAATGA
>OLQO01000313.1_pt1 | contig 44692 bp, 71 predicted proteins | sample 1672281 | NCBI WGS metagenome assembly OLQO01 (sample SAMEA3136667, study PRJEB25190) | human gut metagenome | biome: human gut; feature: human-associated habitat; material: faeces | place: Austria | collected 2013
TTGTAGCATTCCGCTGGAGAGCGGTCTATAAATACTACTATTTTATTATACGAGGTGATGCTCCGTGACTAGCAAGGAGTTTGCAAAGCTCACCAGAGCCGAGCAGTTGGCACGTTTCGAGAAATATAAAAAAGCGGCCAGCGCTGGAACGCTGAACCGCTAAACGCCAGAAGCAAACCATCACGAAAGCCCCTTGCACCTCCATTTTATTTTTTTATAAGCGATTTGTCAAGATGAAATGTGAGGTTTTTACAATGAACTATCCTGTTACCAAAGAATTCTTTCTTCGTTCATCGCACATGGAAGAATCGGATCTCAATGATAGTCTGAAGGGGCTCATCGATGATATTTGCCGACTTGTGAATCAGGCTTATGCTGATGGCATGGCCTTTAGCAAAAAGGAGAAAGTAAAATGAGCAACATTCAGATTTTCAACTACCAGAACAACGAAGTCCGCACCGTGGAGCTGAACGGTGAGCCGTGGTTCGTCCTGAAGGACGTGTGTGCGGTTCTTGGCATTTCCCACATTACGGACACGGCAAAACGCATGGATGAAGATGAGGTCGGTCAGACCGAGGTCATCGACAGCATTGGCAGAAGCCAGTCAACCTACGTCATCAACGAATCCGGCCTGTACAATGTCATCTTGCGCAGCGATAAGCCGGAAGCCAAGCCCTTCCGGAAGTGGGTCACGTCCGAGGTTCTGCCGTCCATACGCAAGAATGGCGGGTACATCGCCGGGCAGGAGCAGCTTACCCCGCAGGAGCTGATGGCAAAGGCTCTGCTTGTGGCAAACAAGACCCTTGCAGACCGGGAAGCTCGCATCTCGGAGCTGACCGTGCAGAACAACATCATGGCCCCCAAGGCAGAGTATTTCGATGAGCTGGTAGACCGGAATATGCTTACCAGCTTCCGTGATACTGCAAAGGAACTTGGCATCAAGCCCAAAGCTTTTGTTGACTGGCTGCTTGCTAAGAAGTTTATTTACCGAGACCAGAAAGGCAAGCTTATGCCCCGTGAGGATAAGAACAGCGGCCTGTTCGAGGTGAAGGAAGCAAAGAACGACAAGACCCAGTGGAGCGGTGTGCAGACGCTTATCACTCCAAAAGGCCGTGAAACGTTCCGGCTGCTGTATCTGTAAAATTTAGTTTTTGACCCTGCCCCGCACCGGGGCGGGGTTTTATTATGTCTTGATTTAGGAAGGTGGTGGCGGTGGCCTACAGCAAAAACAAAAGAATAGGCAGACCGCCCGTCTTTGAGAGCAAAGAAGAACTTGAGAAAAAAATCGAAGAGTTCTTCAAAAGCTGTGAAGGGAGCGTTCTAGAAGACGAAACCGGAAAGCCTGTTTTGGACAAATACGGGAACGTGATAAAAATCGACGAACGTCCAGAAACAGTCACTGGCTTGGCTTTAGCATTGGGGTTTAAGTCTCGGCAATCTTTGATTGACTATCAAGGAAAAGCTGAGTTTTCTGACACGATAACGCGCGCGAAACTACGGTGCGAGAAATACGCCGAGGAACGGCTGTTCGATCGGGACGGCACAAACGGCGCACGGTTCAGCTTGCAGGTAAACTTCGGATGGAAGGACAAGCCGGTTGAGAGTGAAGCTATGCAGACCATTGAGGACGACCCCATCACCAAGAGCTTGAAGGAGGAGTTTAAGAAATGAGCTTCTCCCCAAAACAAAAACAGATCCTGACCTTCCCGTATGAAAGCGACTATGATGCCCTGATCTGTGACGGCGCGGTGCGTTCCGGCAAGACCTCCATCATGTCCCTGTCCTTCGTGCTCTGGATGATGGCAGAATTCAACCACTGCTCTTTCGCCTTTTGCGGCAAGAGCGTGGGTGCGGTGGAACGAAACATTGTTCAGCCGCTTCTGTCTGTCCGGTATTTGCAGCAGCAGTTCCAGATCACCTACAACCGCAGCGGCCACGTTCTCACGGTGCAGCGCGGCAGCAAGGTGAACATGGTGTACCTGTTCGGCGGCAAGGACGAGAGTTCTTACATGCTCATTCAGGGCATCACGCTGGCCGGGGTGCTTCTGGACGAGGTGGCGCTCATGCCCCGCAGCTTTGTGGAGCAGGCGCTGGCCCGATGCTCTGTCACCGGTGCCAAGTTCTGGTTCAACTGCAACCCGGAAAACCCCGAGCACTGGTTTCGCAAGGAGTGGATCTTACAGGCCAAAAAACATCGGGCGCTGCATCTGCACTTCTTGATGGACGATAACCCGTCACTGGATGAGCGCACCCGGGAACGCTACCGCAGCATGTACAGCGGTGTGTTCTATGAACGCTACATTCTGGGCCGCTGGGTGATGGCCGAGGGCCTGATCTACGATATGATGGACACCACCGCCAACACCTACCGCCCGCAGGACGCACCGGTGGGATTCAAGAGCCTTTCCACCCGTACCATTACATGCGACTACGGAACCACCAACCCGACCGTCTACCTCGATGTATACGATGACGGCGAGAAAGTCCGGGTACATCGGGAATACCGGTGGGACAGCCGCCAAGAGCACAGGCAGAAAACAGATGAAGAGTATGCCGATGCCTTCATGGAGTTTATGGGGAAAGACCCCTGCGCCGCCATCGTTGACCCGGCGGCGGCATCCTTTATCACAGCCTTGCGGCAGCGCGGCGTTTATGTGATGGAAGGAAACAACGACGTACTGAACGGCATCCGCAAGTGCAGCACGCTCCTTTCCCACCGCGATCTGCTGATCTCCACCGATTGCGAGGGGTTGCTGGATGAACTCGGCACATACCGGTGGGATGATAAAGCCGCCCTCATGGGCGTGGAAAAGCCCATCAAACAGCAGGATCACGGCCCGGATGCCCTGCGCTACTATATCAACTCACTGCCTGATTGGAGGTTTGAACGTGTCCAGACGTAACAAAAACCGCCCCGCGGGGGGCACAGAGAAACCGATGACGGCCACGCTGGACGCATTTTCCAACCCGCTGTTCTCGCTGGGGTACGGCTCCCAAAGCCCGCTGGAAGCAACGGAATACCCGCTGACCCGGATGACGGACAATTACGCCCTGTTGAACAGTTTGTACCGCAGCAACTGGGTGGTGCAGAACGTTGTGGGCTTGCTCGTGGACGATATGCTGCGAGAATGGTACGACCTCAAGAGCACCACACCGGAGCAAGGAAAGGCGATCCAGACTGTGGAGCGTTCCACCCGGCTCCGTGACCGTGTGAGCACTGGCCTGAAATGGGGCCGCCTGTATGGCGGTGCCGCCGGGCTTATCCTCATTGACGGGCAGGAGGACCTTTCCCGCCCGCTCGATGCCGAGGCTATTCTTCCCGGCAGCTTCCGGGGGTTGTACATCCTCGACCGCTGGCAGGGAATCAGCCCGGACGCAGGCTTGACCTTTGAGGGCGGAGAGCTTGTCCCGGAGTATTACAGCATCAACGATGCCGCCGGGCACACTGCCGCCCGTGTCCATCACTCCCGCCTTGTGCGGTTCGTGGGCCGGGAGCTTCCCGATCTGGAACGGCAGGCGGAGCTTTACTGGGGCGAATCCGAGGTGGAAGCGCTCTATAATGACGTGGTGGCTCACGACAACGTGAGCGCCAACATGGCTGCTTTGACCTTCCAGGCAAACGTCAACACGATGGAGGTAAAGGGGCTGGAGCAGCTACTCTCCATGTCCAGCCCGGATGTGCAGCGGCGTTTCTGGAACACCATGCAGGCCCAGAAGGTCCTGCGCTCCAATTTCGGGATGCAGCTGGTGGAGCAAGGAAACAAGATCAGCAACACCCAGTACACCTTTACAGGCCTGTCTGACGTGTACGAGAGCATGTGCCTGAACCTGTGCGGCGCGTCTCACTACCCCATGACCAAGCTGTTTGGCCGTTCGCCGGCGGGCATGAACGCCACCGGCGAAAGCGACCTGAAAAACTACTATGACTACGTTGACACCCTGCGGGAAAGCAAGCTGCGGCCCATTCTGGACAAGCTGCTTCCTGTAGTGGCCCGCAGCGCAGGCATTGAGCAGCTCGACCTTGACGTAACGTTCCCGCCGCTGTGGACACCCACTGCAAGCGAGACGGCGACGATCGCCAAGGAAAAGACCGATGTCATCATTGCGGCGTTTCAGGCAGGGCTTCTGGATGCAGATGTGGCAATGCGCGAGCTCAAGAAACTAGAGGACGAGACCGGCCTGTTCGGCTCCCTGACCGACGAACTGATTGCCGCAAAGCAGGGCCAGACCTATCAGGACGTGACCGCCCTGCGCGACCCGCTGGCTGGGCTGGTGACAGAAAAGACGCAGGAAGACACCGAGGAGGGCGAATAATACATGCCTACCCTTGCACGTGCATCCCCTGAGCGGGAGCTGCAACGCCTGATCCGGCTTTATCTCAAGGCTGAGACCGATATCATCAACGAGATCGGCCGCCTGCGCAGCCGGGGGCTTGTGGACTATCACGCCGTGGCCGCGCTGGAACGGGTGCAGGAGATTCTCAGAAAGCTGGAAACGGATGAATGGGAGTATGCGCCCCGCATGGTCGAGGCGCAGTTTTACGTCCATCATCCGGAGGCCAGGGCGATTCCCGGCGAGACCGTGGAAAAGCACCTGCGCGGCTACACCAACGCCCAGAGTCTTACCAGCACCCAGACGGATATCGTGCAGAAGCTCACGATGAACCTCATGGGCCAGCTGGTGGACGGGAACCTGACGGTGCTTTCCACTCTGCAAAGCGCCCTTCTGGGCCGGACTGAGCCAGACGTTTACCGGCGTATCGGTCTGGAGCAGGTGGCGGCACAGCAGGCTGTGGGAAGGGGTGTGAACCAGAGCGTTCCTGCCTTTGTGGATGCTTTGCGCCGGGAGGGCGTGACGGCGTTCACAGACAAGGCGGGACGGAATTGGAGCCTGCACACCTATGCAACGATGGTCTCCCGCACCACGTCTCGGCAGGCCGAAATCCTGTCTGTGGTGACGCAAGACGAGGGGCAGGACTTGTATCAGATCAGCTCCCACGGCACAACCTGTGCCCTCTGCGCTCCGTATGAGGGCCGGGTATACAGCAAGAGCGGTAAAGACCCGCACTTCCCTCCTCTTTCGGATGCGTTCGGCAAAGTAGACCCCGCCGGGCCAAATGACCTGACCAACAGCTGGTTGAACATTCACCCGAACTGCCTGCACGCCCTTCGTCCATGGACACCCGCCGGGCGGACGGAGGAGGAGCTGGAACGGATCAGGCGCTTTTCTGACCCCACAACGAACCCCTACAGCCGAGACCCGCGCACCAAGGCACAGATCGAAGCCTACCGCAAAAAGGAGCAGGGACGCTCCAAGTGGCTGCGGGATTACCGCCAGTGGGAAAACTACCGCACGGCTCTGGGAGACAAGGTGCCCAAGACCTTTGAAACCTTCCAGCGGCACAAGCTGGCAGATGACGAAAAATATCACAAATGGATGAACGCATACAGAAGCGGAGGTGATGCCGATTGATTGCGTACTATGGAAGCAAACTGAGCCCTCACATGACGGAAACGCCGGAGGGCTTTTTAATTTGCCATGATGTCAAGATCGCCCGTACCGGCACGCAGAACTATCTGGCCCGGGAGATCGGGCTGGACGGAATGCCGGAGCGTGTTCTTCAGGTGACACGAAGCGCCGAGGATGTGTTTGACCCGGCGGCAATTGCCAGTTTTGAGGGCAAAGATGTCACCAACACCCACCCCTCGGAGATGATCGTGCAGGAAAATCAGGCTGCCTACTCCAAAGGCCACGCAGAGAATGTTCGCCGAGTGGGTGATTATCTGGTGGCTGACCTGTACCTGAAAGACCCCACACTGATCTCCGAGGTCAAGAACGGGGCCATGCGGGATGTGTCCTGCGGCTATTACTGCCAGTATGAGGCAGACGGCGCAGGATACCGGCAGACCCATATCAGAGGAAATCACATCGCCATCGTGCCCCGTGGGCGCGCCGGCCGTGATGTCGCAATAAAAGACAGTGCCGCCGAACTTCCGGCGGAGAAAGGCAAGGTAAAACACATGAGCAAGAGCAAGAGTTTGCTGTCTCTGTTCGGTCTGGCGGCAAAGAACGCGGCCCCCGAAGAGCTTGACAGCATGGTGGAGACCGCTGCCGCAGCGCTGGATGCAGCACCCGCCGTTCCGGCGCAGGATGCAGGCCCCGCTAAAGACACAGATCCCACTGACACCCAGAACACCGCGGTTCTGGACGCACTGAACAACCTTTCCGGAAAGCTGGATCAGCTGATCGCTGCCAACACCAAGAAGGCAGAGGACAAAGAGCCGGAAGACCTGGACAAGGTGATCGCTGAAATGTCCGGCGAAAAGTCTGACAAGAAGGAAAAGGACGAGGACGAAAGCGGTTCCACCACTGTTCCTTCCGAGGACGAGTGCGCAAAACCTGCCGCCAATGACAGCGGCCTGGCTCTGCTGAAAGCCATGCGCCCCATCATCAACGGCATTCAGGACAAGGCCACCCGTGATGCCCTGTCCAAGACCCTGATCGAGCAGGTCAAGGGCACCAGCTCTGTGGATGCCATCGCAAAGGCTGCGCAGGACAGCGCCGCCGCTGCCGCCAGCGCATCCGGCAAGAACAGGTATGAGCAGGCGTGCCAGGCTTCCCAGTCCGCTTATAACGACCGCAATCCCCACATGAAGAAGGAGGGCTAAAAAAAATGTCCCTGAACACTCAGATTATCGGCAAGACCATGCCCCACGGCTTTGCTGGCACTTATGCCCGCCAGCCGGATATGATCGTCAACACCCGCCCCGTTGGCGGCACCGAGAACATCCCCTTTGGCACCGCCCTGAAGTACGACGGCGGCAAAGTCGTGGTGATGGGCGGTGCAGGCACTACCGCTGCACAGTTCGCAGGCATTGCAGGCAGCGAGGTCAAGAGCGCCCTGGTCTATCCTGACCAGAACGGCGGCAAATACGCCCCCGGCGAGGCCTGCAGCGTGTTCCAGCGCGGCAGCATCAACGTGCTGTGCCAGCGCGGTACCCCGGCCCTGGGCGGTGACGTTTACGTTCGCATCGTCAAGACCGCTGACTATGCCACCGCACTGGTCGGCGGCTTTGAGGCGGAAGCAGACGACAAGACCGCCGGGAACTCCGTCAAACTCACCAACTGCCAGTGGGGCGGTGCGGCCGATGCCAACGGCGTGGCCGAGCTGGTCATCCTCACCCGTGCAAACGCCTGATAGGAGGGCTTAGACTATGGCAAATTTCCTGAACGTCGGCACCACCAATGCCGGTACTTTCACCGTAAACAACGCCGGTGCTGCACTGCCCGGCAGCACTCCCACCATGGACGCAGCTGCCATCCAGAGCGGCAATGCGTTCCTCACCAGCGAGCTTGAAAAGCGTGACCCGCTGATCCGCAAGCCCCTCACCAGCGTCACCTATCCCCGTGATATCCCCATCGAGGTAGGCGGCGGCTGGGTGGATTACGTCTCCGCCATGTCCATGGCCTACGGTATGGCAGGCGGATCCGGCGCTTCTGCCGTCAACGGCGGCGGTTCCAACGGCATCCCTGTGGTGCAGGCCAGCGTGAGCAAGGGTGCATTCAAAGCCCATGTCTTTGCCGCCGCTCTGCGCGTCATGTTCGTGGATATGCAGCGCGCAAACTTTATCGGCCGCAGCCTTGACCAGATGCTGCAGGACGGCATCCGGCTGGCTTATGACAAGCACATGGACCAGAACACCTACATCGGTTTCGACGAGTACGCTACCACCGGCCTGGTCAACAACCCCGATGTCACCAAGACCACTGCCGCAACTTCCGGCACCGGCTCCTCTTCCAAGTGGGCGGACAAGACCCCCAAGCAGATCCTGACGGACATCAACAATGCCATCACTGCCGTGTGGGCTGCCAACGAGTACGACGAGGCCGGTATTCCCAACCACATCCTCATCCCCTACGAGCAGTACAGCTACATCACTACCACCATGGTGAGTGACCTGGGCACTGAAACCATCTACGACTTCCTGAAGAAGCACAACGTGGCCGCAAACCACGGCGTGGATCTGGAAATCGTTCCCACCCGCTGGGTCAAAAGCGCTGGCACTTCTGGCGGTGACCGCATGGTGGTGTACGTCAACAACCGCCGCTTTGTCAAGGCGGACGAGCTGGTGCCCCTGTCCCGCGTGATGAGCGCCCCCAACGTCACCAATGTCTGCTACGACACCGCCTATATGGCAAACGCATCCGAGGTGCAGCTCATGTATCAGACCTCCATGCTGTACGTGGATGGCATCTGATCGGGAGGGAAGAAAAATGGCTTTCGTACTTTCCAAAGCAAATATTATTCTGCCCAGCGCAGACGGCTCCCAGACCTTCCCGCTCCACCGGGAGCAGCTGGTCGAAGTGCCGGACTGGGCGGCAGAGACGGCTTACTTCAAGGCGCTGGTGGCCGATGGTGACATCGTACCCACGAGCCGCAGCGACAAGGCCGTACAGGATGCCGCAGACAAGCCCGTCCGCAAGAAAAAGACTGCGGACTGGGACAAGCTTGCCGAACCTCAGGAGCCTGCTGACCAGCAGGAAGACTGAGAGGCTGCCCATGTGCTGGACGATGAAACCGCAGTTTCAGGGCATTCTTGCACAGGCCGCAAATCTGGGGCAGAGCGTGGGCAATTACACCGCAGAGCAGTTCAAGGCGGAATACCCGCAATTCTGTGACGCGGACGGCAATTGCCACCTGCCGGATGCGATGCTGGAAGAGATCGTGAAAATGGCAAACATTAGCATTCAGCCGGATAAATGGCTGGACAGCTGGCATTATGCCGTGGGCCTTTATGTGGCCCACTACGTCACTTTGCAGTTGCGCACCTATGCAGAGAGCACCGCCACCCCGGCGCAGGCGGCAGCGTCCGGCGCTCTGGTGGGTGTGGTGAAGTCGGCAACGCTGGGCGACAGCTCCGTGACCTACGATACCAGTGCATTGACCGCAGGAACGGCGGACTGGGGCGACCTGAACGCCACCACCTACGGCCAGATGCTGGCAAACCGTGCCCGCTTTATCGGTGCGGCCGGAACTTTTGTGATGTGAGGTGCACCCATGAACTGGAATGACTGGTATACCGACCTGATGGAGATCAGGCGCACGGAAACCGTGAAGGACGGAAATTTGACCCGAAAGGAACGGAAGGTCGTCTGCTCCGGTGTTCCGTGCCGGGTGTACCGCAGCCAGGACAAGGCCCCGACGATGACCCAGACAGCAGCCAATGTTCAGAAAACGGACAAGCTGGCCTGTGATATCAATGTGGATATCAAGCCCGGTGATGAGCTAGTGATCCACAGAGGGGCGCGGCTGGGATACGCACTGCAGGAGACCCGGTACTTCGCCGGGGATCCTGACCTGTACTATGAGCCCTTCGGGGCAGTGCTGCCCGGGCTGGCCCACCAGGAGATCACGCTTCTCAGTCAGGAGCGTGTGAAATGAACCTGCAGGAGTACATCAAGAAGCTGGAAGCGGCGCAGGCTGCTTTGCCAGAAATGCTCGCAGACGTTGCCCGCAATGCCACCCTACGGGCCGTGGAAGCGGCGCAGGATAAGACCCCGCCTACGGCTGACAGCCTGAGCGGCACCAATACCCGCACCGGAGAGCTGAAACAGCACTGGGCGACTGACAGTCGAACAGAACCCGAAAGGCAGGGCGGAGAGATTGTCACTGAGCTGAACAATAACAAGGAGTATGCCTCCTACGTCAACGATGGCCACCGGATGGACAAGCACTTCGTGCCGGGTCTGTACGCAAACCCCTATACCGGAATGCTGGAGTACGACCCGGGCCGCCGGGGCGAGGTTTGCATGATGGTGGGCACGAAAACAACCTATGTTGATGGCCTGCACATGTCAGATGCGGGCATCGAAGCATACCGGAGCACAGTGAAAGCTGAGGCGGAAAAAGCCGTGAACAAGCTGGGAGAGATGCTGAAATGAACTTTACCATTACAACGCTGGCCCGGTCTCTGGCGGAGTATTTGGCTCCCTTCCTGCCCGGTGTGCAGATGTTGGAAGACCCTGCACAGCAAGGCGTGGAGCCGCCCTGCATGTTTATCCAGCAGCGGGGCAGCGATATCAAGCCTTACCCCGGCGGGCGCTGGCTGCGCACCATTCGGCTTGACCTGACCTATCTGCTGGACTATAACCTCGCAGACTTGCGCCAGCAGTACAACAAAGCCGCTGAGACGCTCGATTTCTGCATGGAAACATTTCCTTATTCCGATGGGACGGAGGCGGAAAAACTCCTGCATACCTACGAGCGCAGCACGGATATAGACGACGATGGCCTGCACTACAAGTTTGAGCTGCGGGTCTTTGTGGAAAAGCCTGTGGACGCTGTGAAGATGCAGACCCAGACCGTGAATCAGAAGGTGGACCAATGAAACAGAATAATACCCAATACAGCCGGGAAGTGCTGCTGAAAGACCCGCGTTTTGCGGGGTATCAGCCGGATTTTCTGGCTGTTGTTTTACACAAACCGTTTTACACCCTCGCAGAGGCTGAAGCAGCTGTGAAAGAATTTTGGAAGGAGTGACACCCTATGGCAGCAGGCGGAACCTGGACTGTACAGAACAAGGTGCGGCCCGGCATTTACTTCAAATTTCGCTCCAAGAACCAGCAGAATCTGACCGTTGGCGACCGCGGCAAGGTCACGATCTGCGAACCCATGAGCTGGGGCCCCGTTGGCAAGGTGATGGAGATCGCCGCCGGAGACGACCTGACCCCCTATACCGGTTACGACATCACAGATGCACACAATCGCTTTGCATCTATGATCTTCAGCGGCTCCAACCGTACCGCAGCACCCACCAAGCTGCTGCTTTACCGCCCGGTCGCTGCGGACGGCGCAAAGGCAACCGGCACTATCGCCCCGCTGACGGCTACCGCAAAATACTCCGGCTCCCGAGGCAACGACATCGTTGTGATCGTCACCGCCCTGACGGAACCTGCGGGCAGTTTCCAGGTCTCCACGGTCGTTGACGGTGTGGTGAAGGATCAGCAGACGGGCAAGACCGTTGCAGACCTGACCGGCAATGACTGGGTGGATTTCAGCGGCACGGGCACTCTGGCTGCAAATGTCGGCACCCAGCTTTCCGGCGGCAAGGACGGCGAGGTGAGCTCTGCCGCATACAGCACCTACCTGACGAACATTGAGCCCTACAACTTTGATTCCATGCTGTACGACGGCGAGGATGCCACCGTAAAGACCGCGATGGAGACCTTTATCAAGCGCGTGAACACCGAAGTGGGCCGCTTCTCTCAGCTGGTGGAAGCCAATGCCACCAACCCTGATACCCGCTTTATCGTCAACGTGTGCGGCGGCCTGGTAATGAACGATGGCACCACCCTGACCCCGAAAGAGGCAGTCTGGTGGGTCGGAGGTGCGCTTTCCGGCGCGACCTACGCCAACGACCTGACGAATGCCTCCGTTCCCAATGCGGTGGATATCGCCCCCAAGATGACCCACAACCAGTATGTGGATGCCATCAATGCGGGAAAGTTCGTGTTCAACGCCGATGACGGCACCGTCCGGGTGGAGTATGACATCAACTCTCTGGTCACCTATACCAGCGAGATCGGCGAGGTGTATCGCTACAACCGCACCATGCGGCTGTGCAACACCATTGCAAACGACCTATACAAGCAGTTCGCCCAGAGCTATGTTGGCATTGTGGACAACACCGAGGATGGCCGCCGCCAGTACAAGAGCGCCATCGTCAAATATCTGGATCAGATCCAGGCATCCGGCGGCATCCAGAACTTTGACGGCGAGACCGATGTCATTGTGGAAGCGGGCGAGGCAAAGGATGCCGTGCTCATTACGCTGGCCATCGAGGCCGTGGGCGGCACCAACAAGATCTATATCACTCTGGATGTGGCGTAAGGAGGAACGAAGATGAGTTATTTAATGGCCCAGGACACCCTGAACGGTGCAGAGGGCAAAATCACCATTACCCGGAACGGCCGCATTCTGGAAGCCGCAGGTATGCGGAACATCAAGACCATTGCAGGCATTCAGACTTCGGACATGAAGACCATCGGCACCCGAAAGGTGCAGAAAAAGGCCAACGGTGTCACCCAGACCGGTACCGGCAACGTCTATTTCGGCTCCAACGGCTCCAATCTTTTCACCGATATGGTGCTGAACTACATCGAAAACGGCGTGCAGGATCTGTTTGACATCACCATCACCAACCAGGACCCCACGTCCAGCGTGGGCGCGCAGGTAATGGGCTACTATGGCTGCGTGCTGACCGGTGATATCCCGCTGTCCATTCTGGACGACGAGGAGGCCATGCTGAACTACGATTTCAATTTCAGCTATACCAGCGTCAAGCGTCTGGAAGCGTTCAACGATCCCACCAACCTGGGCAGCAACTGATTTTAGGAGGTATTTTTTATGAGCGCACTTTCTGCATTTCTGCATCCCGCTGTGACCCGCGAGGAAAAGGAAATCATCATCTCCAAGCGTTTTCTGGGCGAGGACGGCAAACCGACCCCGTTCAAGATCCGCTCCCTGACCCAGGAGGAGAACGCCGCCATCATCAAGGCATCCACCCGGCAGAAAAAGGTGGACGGCCAGTGGCAGGATTCCATTGATGCAAACGAGCTGAGTGCCCGCACCATCGTGGAAGCTACGGTTTTCCCTGATTTCCGTAGCGCGGAGCTGTGTGAGCGCTACGGCACCAAAGATCCGGTTCAGGTTCCCGGAAAGATGCTTCTGGCCGGGGAGTTCAGCCGCCTGATCGATGCCGTGAGCAAGCTCTCCGGCTTTGATAAGAGCCTGGACGAAGAGGCAAAAAACTGATCTCCGGGGGCAGCTGGGATATCGACGTGCTGGTGGCATACTACTGCTTCGATAACCTCGGCTGGCCCCCGGGCAAGTACGATGCCCTGCCGGTGCGTGAAAAGGCACTGGTCAGGGCATTTGCTTTGCGCTCCATGGAAAAGCGCAGAGAAGAGAGCCAGCGAATGAAGGAGGCGGGACGAAATGGCTAAGATTCAGGAAACGCTTGTCCTTCAGGATCGGTTTTCCTCAACATTTTCGAGCTATCTAAAATACGCTCAAAAAGCGGCGGTAGCAACTGGCGTTCTGAGAACCTCTGCCAATGGAGATTTTTCTAAGGTCGTGGACGCTATTGTGAACGTGAACAGTTCTCTGGCAGATATGGCGAGGGCGCAAACTGATGTAGCTAAATCTATGCAAGAGCAAAAAGACACTCTGGGAGAGCTTGCATCCGCAGCTACAAAGGCGGCAGAAGCCGCACAGAAGGCTACCACAGCAAACAGAAATCACAAAGAGAGCACGGATGAAGCAAAAAAATCAGCGGATCAGCTGACGCAAAGTCTGAAAAGCCTTGTTGCGTCCTATGTCAGCATTCAGGGCCTGAAAAAGGCCGTTGACCTGTCTGACAGTCTGGTCTCCATGCGTGCCCGGCTCGATCGAATGAACGACGGCCTGCAGACCACCCAGGAGCTGGAAGCGATGATCTACCAGTCGGCCCAGCGTTCCAGAGGCAGCTTCACCGATACCATGGGGCTGGTCTCCCAGCTGGGCACAATGGCCGGTGATGCCTTCAGTAGCTCCAAAGAAATCGTCCAGTTCGCCGAACAGTTGAATAAGCAGCTGGCCATGTCCGGAGCGTCCGGCGCGTCTGCGCAGGCCGCGATCCTCCAGCTGGAACAGGGGCTTGCATCTGGCGTTCTGCGCGGCGATGAGCTGAACAGCGTGATGGAGCAGGCTCCTGCCCTCGCAAAGTCCATTGCAGACTATATGCAAGTCAGCGTGGGCGAGCTGCGCGAGATGGGCTCTCAGGGGCAGATCACTGCTGACATTGTGAAAAACGCGCTGTTTGCAGCGGCCAAGGACACGAACGCGGAGTTTGAAAAGACCCCCATGACATGGGCGCAGGTCTGGACGGTGGCGAGCAACACCGCCGTCCGGGCGCTTGACCCGCTGCTGACGGCCATCAACTGGGTGGCAAACAACCTGAATGTTGCGATTCCGCTGGTGGTCAGTCTGGGCTCGGCGTTCGGTGTGCTACTGATTGCGGCCAACTGGACGAACATCCTCGCAACGGCCACAAAAACAGCCGCGTCCATGCAGGCATTCTATAACGCTGTTATGGCGGCAAATCCTATCGCCCTGACTGCTGCGGCAGTTCTGGTGCTGGTGGCTGCTCTGTATGGCGGTGTGGCAGCATTCAACAAGCTGACCGGTTCCAGCATTTCGGCCACGGGCATCATCACCGGAACCTTTACAACGATGGGAGCATTCATCCTCAACGGTACATTGGTTCCGCTGCACAATGGATTTGCCGCATTTGTGAACTTTCTGGGTAATGCGTTCAATGACCCAATCACAGCAATCGATGTTCTCTTTTATGATATGTCCATTACCAGCCTGAAGTACATCCAGAACGTAGCGCAGGGTTTGGAAGGCCTTATCAATATGATTCCGGGCGTGGAAGTGAACATGACATCCGGAATCGATAAGCTCATCGGAAAGCTGGAATATGGTCGGAACTGGACCATCAAGCAGAACGGGTACAAAGAATATATCAAGCCGTGGGAAAACTTCGACCTGGGCAAGTCCTACAAAGCTGGTTATAACTGGGGCGCGAACCTCGGAAAATCCGGCCTTATGGGCACCGGCACGGGAGAGCTGGAGATCCCCCAAGCGGCAGACGTGAAAGACCTGCTCACCAACATTGACAAGAACACCGGCAAGATCGCAAAGACCGTGGATCTGTCCGATGAGCAGATCAAGATGCTGGTGGATGTGGCTGAACGCAAGTACGTCAACAACGTCAACCTGACAAGCCAGACCCCAATGATCACCGTGCAGGGTCAAAACACCGGCAACACCGAAAAGGATGCCCGAAATCTGGCAGACACCCTGCGGGACGTTCTGGTGGATCTGATGAACGCAGGCAGCACCGTCACCGTGCAGTAAGGAGAAAGAGATGTCCCTGTACAAACTTTATTTTTCCAGCGGCGCAACGGTGATCGCTCTGCCCATCAACCCGGAAAAGCTGCCGGAGACCCTTTCTGCTGACAACGGAACTTATAACGTGCTGGGCCTTGGCCCTATCATGCAGCCCCGCACGCCGAACCTGCGCACCGTGTCCATTTCGGGCCTGCTGCCCGGGCGGCGTCTGCCGGGCCAGACCGGCATTCATCTGCCCCCGGCGGTGTACATGACGTTCTTCACCACCGCCATGAAGAAAAAGTCCCCCATCGTCTACACGCCCGTTCGCTTCTATGAGAACGGCGTACCGTTCCTTGGGCCGAGCCTGGGCTTTCGGTGTCTCGTGACCAGCTTCAAGGCAGAGGAGCGCGGCGCGGAGACGGGGGATTTCTACTTTGACCTGAGCCTGACCGAGTACAAAGACTACTCCCCACAGAGGGCTGTTGTGCAGGGCGCTGGCCAGACCGGGGCTTTTTCCCCGGCCAGCATCGTTTCTGATGCGGCCAGCGTGGCCGCCCGGGCCGTTTCGGCAGTTACGGCAGTAAACACTGCGGCGGATGCCGCAGGCGCTGTAAAGCTCTCCCTGACCCCCACCAGAAGCACCCCCTCAGACAAGCTTGTTGTGGGGGCCAGACGGAAAGCCACCGGGAAAGTCTACGGCACCGGCAGCGGGGAGGAAGTTCTGAACAGCATCCATGGCCAGATCGTTGTAGTGCGGCGCATCATCGACCGCTCCCGGCCCTGCCCCGTCTGCGTGGCTGACACAGGCGGCACTGTTCTGGGTTGGATGCCGGAGAACAGCCTGCAGGAGGTGGAAGGATGACCTATGAGTTTTTGGCCGCTCAGAAAGCCACCGGAAACACCCTGAACCTGACCAACAGCATTACGCAGGTGGTCTGGTCTACCCAGCGCACCGGTCAGCCGGGCAAACTGACCTTTACCTATCTTCGCACCCCGGAATCCAAGCTGGAAGAGGGGGACGTGATCCGCTTTTCTGTGAATGGTCAGCTTCAGTTTTATGGTTGGGTGTTTACCCGGGGCTTTGACCGCTGGGGGCCGGTGGACGTGGTCTGCTATGACCGCATCCGGTATCTCAAGGCCAACGCCAGCTACTCGTTTTACGGCCAGAGCGCCGGGGACATCATCCGGCAGATCGCAGAGGACTTTGAGCTGGACGTGGGCGAGCTGGCCGACACCGGATACAAGCTGCCCTCCCTCATCATGCAGGACAAAAGCTGCATCGACATCATCAACACCGCCTTGCAAAAGACCCTGCTCAACACCGGCAAGGTCTATGTGTTTTACGATTCCGGTGACGGACTGGCCCTGAAAGAAGCCAACGACCTGAAAACCGATATTGTCATCGGTGATTACAGCCTGATGACGAATTACACCTTCGATTCCACCATCGACACCCAGACCTACAACAGCATCAAGCTGGCCCGGCCCAATCAGAAAACGGGAAAGGCGGATGTTTTCGTGATGAAGGATTCGGAACACATCGGGAAGTGGGGCCTTTTGCAGCTGTACCAGACCGTGGACGAGGCCGCCAACGACGCTCAGGTAAAGGAACAGGCGAAAGTGAGCCTGGAGTATTACAACAGGGTATTGCAGCAGCTCAAGCTCTCTTCTTTGGGCGTGCCGGGACTGCGGGCCGGGGCGCTGATTCTGGTGAACCTGTCCGACCTGGACGGCGAACCGTTCAAACAGTATGTCATGCTGGAAAAGGTGGAGCACACCTTCAAAAATGACGAACACGACATGGAACTGGAAGCAAAAGCACTGTAAGGAGGGAGAAGCGTGGATTTACTGGGAGTATTGCAGGAGATCAACCGGCAGACCAACGATGCTGGGCAGCCCACAGACCTGCAGATTGGCACAGTGACAAAAGCCCCGCCGGATGATGATGAGCTGGAGATCCAGATCAGCGAAGCAATGGCCCCGCTGAAGCAGGCCGTGCTTTACCTGGCAGAGCCTGTCATTGAAAAGAAAATTCCCATCCTGCGCCACCGGCACGAAATCAAAATCCTGCAGCACAAGCACGCAACGCCATCCGGCTTAAGCGAGGAAGCATTCACATCCCCACCCTACTTCACGGAGTGGTCGGCCCTTCCGGATGGATTTGATGCAAAGGTGCAGGCAGAAAATTTTGTGGGCTGGGAAAACGGCGCTGCGCTGCCTTTGAGCAAGGACAAAAAGTACATCATTTTGAACCCGGCCCTGAAAGCCGGGGACAAAGTGCTGCTCCTTCGTGTTCAGAGCGGCCAGAAGTTCATTGTTCTTTCCCGAGTATACGGAGGTGAATCGTAATGGCTACGCTTCCCACAGGCGCGTCCATCAACCTTTCCGGCGGCGTGGAGTACGTTTCTCAGCCGTCCAGAACCTGGTTCATTGACCAGATATCTGGCCGCATCACAGGGGAGTGCGATGGGTACGAGGCCGTAAAGCAGGCCGTGAACGTGATTTTGAACGTGGAACGTTACCGCTGGCAGATCTTCCGGCCTTACAGCGGCATGGAGTGGGAGGGCCTGCTTGGGCAAGACCCGGGCTATGTGGCTGCCGAACTGCAGCGCCGCCTGGAAGAGGCTCTGACCGTGGATGACCGGGTCACCGGCGTGAAGGACTTCTCTTACACAGTGCAGGGACAGGCCCTGACAGCATCCTTTACCGTCTCCACGATCTACGGCGAAATGCAGGCAAGCACGGAGGTGAACACCGCAGCATGATCGATTTTTCTACCGCACAGTACCGGGCGATTCTGGACTATATGCTATCCCAGATCCCGGATGACTACGACAAGCGGGACACAAGCCCCATCCCAACGGCTCTTTCTCCCGCCGCCTATGTCTTTGAGGGGTTCTTCCTTTCCCTGAACATGGTGCAGCGACAGGCGTTTTTTCAGACAGCCACTGGCAGAGCGCTGGATCTGCTGGCCCCCATCGCCACCGTTACCCGCAAGCAGGCCACGGCGGCGGTGAGAAAAGGCGAGTTCAATATTGATATCCCGCTGGGCAGCCGGTTTTCTACCATCAACGGCGCGGACAGTATCAATTTTATTGCGCTGTCCGCTCTGGGTTCCGGGCACACCTACCGCCTTTTGGCCGAAACACCCGGCACCATCGGCAACGACTACACCGGACCTATCCTACCCATCGACACCATTCAGGGCCTGACTTCTGCCCGGATCTCGGATATCCTGACACCCGGAGACGAGACCGAGACCGATGACGAATTCCGCGCCCGCATCGAAGCGTCGCTGAACAGCCGCTCATTTGGCGGCAATGTGGCGCAGTACGTGGAGGAGATCAAAAAGCTGGACGGTGTGGGCGCTGTGCAGGTGTACCCGACATGGAGAGGCGGCGGCACGGTGCTCTGCTCCGTTCTGGGTGCGGACTGGCTGCCTGCATCCACCGACCTTGTGCAGACCATTCAGAACACCATCGACCCGGTGCCGTACTCCGGGCAGGGGCTCGGTCTTGCGCCCATCGGTGCAAAGGTAACGATCACAGCCCCGGAGAAGCTGGAAGTTTCGGTCACCGCATCGGTGACGCTCCTGCCCAGCTACTCGCTGGATACAGTTCGCACCGCGGTACGGGAGGCGCTGGAGGCATATCTGCTCAATGTGCGGAAAAGCTGGGAGACCAATATCAGCAAGACCGGCATTGAGTATAGCGCCAACGTCTACACGGCCCGCGTATCTGCGGCCATCATCACGGCAGAGGGCGTGGTAAACGTGACAAACGTCCAGCTGAACGGAGCAGCGGACGATTTGATTCTGACAGAAACCGGCGCACGGCAGCAGGTTCCTGTGGTTGGGACGGTGACGCTGCATGAAGCTTGATCTTTCGCACGACCTGCTGCCGCTGCTGCCGCCCATCTACCGGGAAGTGCAGGACTATCAGAAGATCTGCACTGCTGAAAAAGCGGAGTTTGACCTGCTGGCCGGTTCCGTGGAAGGGGTCCAAAGCAACTTCTTTTTCCAGACCATGGACGAGGATTCCGTTGCACAGTGGGAAAAGGTGTTTCACATCGTGGCTGTCCCGGAAAAGGAATCTTTGCAGTTTCGCAGGCAGCGTGTAATGACCCGCATTGCGACCCGCCCGCCCTACACACTGGGGTTTCTGTATCAGAAGCTGGATGAGCTGATTGGCGCGGGTGAATGGACGTGCTCCATCACATACCCGCTCTACGAGCTGAGGCTTGCGACGAGCGCAAAGAACCAGTCGTACTACGACGAGGTGACGCACCTGATCAACCAAATCAAGCCTGCACACATCGTCTTTATCAGTATGCCGTACCTCAAGACCGGAATCCTGATCACAGAGCAGGTCGATGTGCAGAAATACGATTATCAATATCGTCTGGGCGGATGGGCCCTTGGGAAAAAGCCGTTTGCCGAGTTCGGAGGATGGACGACCGCAAAGGCTGCTGCATCACCGACACTGACGCAGACGCTTCTTCTGGGCGTTGCCCACAGGGCGGCAGAGCTTGCCACGACGGCACGGCTCAACCGCGCGGCGACCGTGAAACTGCTGAAAAGCGTCATTGCATCTGCGACACTGCAGGTGGGTTCTGAAACGTTGATAATCTCAGGCGAGAATCTGAAGCTGGAAGCGTCCGTAGAGCCGATGGCGGACATTCAGACTGTCACGCACTACGAGATACTGAACGATGCGGGAGAAACGCTGTACGCATCGGACTGCTATTTCGGCATTACCGAAAAAACGGACGTGGACGTAAATCTCTCTATTCTGGAGGGGGCGGACACCGTGCTGGCAAACGGAAGCCGGTATCACTATCTTCTGGGCAGCTGGCTTTTGGGCAAGGATGCTTTCGCGTCACCGGGACAAAATTATTTTGTCCCGGTGACGGCCGCCACGCCCGCTTCTGCATCTGTGACCCCGCTACTTTTGGCAAGCCTTGCCTCGTATCTGGCGGATCACATCAACATGGTGCAGCTGAACGGCGAGTATACCGTTCCGAACCTCGCAAAGAGCCTTTCCGGTGCGGCAGTCACGCTGCAGTATGAGCTTCTGCCATCGGAAAAGATCACAAAAGTTTCTGCCATCTCCGCACAAGATGCGTTCGGAGCCGCCCTCACACAGGACGATGTTAGCATCGAAACCACGACCAGAACAAAGTTCAAACACACCATTATCTTCAAGGAGGGAACATTGCTTTATGGCGGATGATATCCTGAAAAACATTCCTCTTCCCGCTGATCTCCCGGAAAATTGGACATCCCAACAGACAGTCGCCCCGACCGGCGCAGAAGTCGGCATGGATGAACAGCACGGGTACAACTACCTTATGAAGCAGGTCAATAACGCGCAGAAGGCAGCAAAGGCGCTGAATGCGGGCAAAGCAGACTCCGTCGATCCACATGATCTTTTTATTCCAATTACGGGGTGGCAGACAGACACAGAAGTTGCAGAGTACCCGCATTACATTGATATTACAGCAGACGTTACGTCCACGACTGTGGTATCTGTCAGCATCGACCCTGCAAGCGCAGACGTAGCCGGTAAAGCTATGCTTGTAAACCCCGAAACTCGAACCGGAGCTATCCGTATCCGTGCGCACAACATTCCGACTGCGGAAATTTCCGCCCGGTGGTATCCCATCAAGTATGGTGGCCAGTTCTATGGTGACGGCTCCATCTATTCCAACTTCCTGCTTGCGGCACATCCTGTAGGCAGTATCTATCAGACCATCAGCCCTGAAAACCCGTCCGTAACTTTTGGCGGCGGCACGTGGAAAAATATTGCGCAAGATAGGGTGTTAATGGGTGCAAGCAACACACACCCAGCTGGTACAACGGTAGAGGCAGGACTGCCGAATATAACGGGCATCGTCTCGACAAGAGCACTAAAGAGCGAATATGAAACGGGCGTTTTTCTTGCCGAAGAAAAAGGAGCTCTTAAATCTGTAGCTGTTGATTCGATAGGAAAATTTACCAACCTAATTGTAACAGAAGACGGAACCTCCAAATATGGCGGCTCTCTTGCGATAGATGCCTCTTTATCTAACCCTGTCTACGGCGCGTCCAATACCGTCCAACCCCCGGCATACTTTACTTACACTTGGCTTCGTACCGACTGAAAGGAGAAACAATGGCACTAGGAGAACTCAAAAATGGCATTGGCCCTGATGCCTATGCTATCTATCAGCAAGTTCTTGCGGCAGTAGTCGAGCGAGACCACCCCGTGGGCAGTCTGTACATCAGCGAAAACTCAACCAGCCCTGCCGAGCTTTACGGCGGCACATGGGAGCGCGTCGAAGGCAAGTTTATCATGGGCGCAAGTGATACCTACCCGGCAGGGAGTGCGGGAGGTAGTAACACAGTACCCATAAATAAGGATAATCTGCCAAAGATTACTCTTGATGTGTACGGAATTTACCAAATTACAGAAGCCGGTAATACAATTGATACACTAACTTACAGCGGTCAAGGCGCAAACTCAGGTGAATGGAGTAAAATTGCGGAAACCGGTCAAGTTGGCAAGGGGATTCCGCTTAATATCCTTCCCCCCTACTACTCAATGTACATCTGGCGGCGCGTCGCCTGAAAGGAGATTTTATGAAAATCATCGACAGCACCGGCAACCCCATCGAAGCCCCCGACCTGACGAAAGGCTACCTCAAGCCCGAGACCCAGACCATCCACCACGATGCTGTGGCGGGCGTGGAAGAGGTCAGCCACTATGAGACCATCCGTGAATATCCAAACGGGGGAAAAGACGTAAAGAAAGTCGTGGATGTCAAAGCTGTTCCGGCTCAGGATGCCTACGACGAAGAGGTGGAAGTGCAGCGGTACATCCTGTACACCGCCGAAGAACTGGCTGCACAGGCTGATGCCAAGAAAAAGGCAGAAGAAGTTGCTGCCGCCGAAGCGAAGAAAAAGGCAGAACTGGAAGCCGTGCCGGGGCGCATGGACGCTCTGGAAGCGGCAAACGACGACCTTGTGCTTATGATGGCCGATTTGATTGGAGGTTAAAATTATGAAGACGCTGAACAACCTGAAACTCCGCATCATGGTGCGGGCATTCCGCATTCGGCTGGCTGCTGGCGAGACCTTTGAGGATATCGCGGCAGATTACCCGGCCCTGACCACCGCCGACCTGGAAGCCATCAAAGAAGCCCTCGGGCAGTAAGGCGGCGCGGAATGAAAACACTTTTTGATTTTATTTCAAAACTGCTGGCGGTCCTCTCCAATGCCGCCAAAGACAAGGCAGAGGAGCCGAACACCAATGCCCCTGCACCGAACGTGCCCACTGTGGACACCGTGCCGGGCTGGACGGGTGAGCCGCCCTACCGGTACATTGACGTGAGCCGGTATCAGGGTGAAATTGACTGGGCACAGGTGGCGGCAGCGGGCTACAAGGGGGCCATGCTCAAGACGGTATCCACCAACCGCAAGCTTTCCAAGCGGGCAGACGGGCTGTACATCGACCCGACCTTTGAGACCAACTACAGCAACGCCCGGGCTGCCGGGCTGGACGTGGGCGTGTACTACTACACCTACGCCACCAGCGAAGCGATGGCCGATGCAGAGCTTGCCCTTGTGCGGCAGGCGGTCTACGGCAAGGAGCTGACCATGCCCATCGCGGTGGACGTGGAGGAAAACAAGCTCAAACCCATGAGCACCCTCGACCTCACCAACCTCACCGCCTATGCGCTGGAACAGGTGGAAAAGATGGGCTTTTACGCCCAGCTGTACACCTACACCCACTACTCCAACATGGAGCTGGATATGGGCCGCTTGGCAAGCCGTTGGGATGTCTGGCTGTCCGATACAACCGGACACACTCCCGCCGTTGGCTATCACTACAACGCTCACCAGCACACCAGCGAGGGCCGTGTGCCGGGCATCACGGGCAACGTTGACCTCAACGTGACCACCCTCAACTACCCCCGTATCATCCGCAAGAAGGGTCTGACCCGTCTTCGGGAGGGCGCATGAGCGAAGCAATCATCGTAGCCATTATCACCGGCGGTCTGAGCCTGATCGGCGTGATCGTCTCCAACAACCACACCGCCCAGAGCATGGATGCCAAACTGGACAAGCAGCAGGCTGTGACCGAAACCAAGCTGGAAGAGCTGACCCGGGAAGTCCGGACACACAACAATTTCGCCCAGCGCATCCCGGTGCTTGAAGAGCAGATGAAGGTGGCAAACCACCGAATTGCAGACCTTGAAAAAGAGAGAGGAGAGTAATACATGGCAACAATCAATAACCTTTTGACCGCACTTCCCGCCCCTGTGGCCCTTGTGCTCATGCTGGGCGGGTTCATCTTCTACGCCCTGGGCTGTATCCGGCTGGGCTATGGTGCCGCTGTCAAGGGCACCGTGCTCGACCTGATCGAGCAGGCAGAACACGAGATTCAGGGCACGAAGCGCGGCGCAGAGCGCAAGGCGTGGGTGGCGCAGATGCTCCGCACGGCCCTGAGTACCAGCAAATACGGCAGGCTCATCAGCTGGGCCATCACCGATGAGACCATCGGCACCGTGATTCAATTTTTCTTCGACCGCGCCCGGGCGGCGCTGGAAAAGCAGTAAGGAGATTATTATGGCAAGCACTACATACGAGCAAACGCCACGCTATTATTATGATCAGCGTGCGTACCCGATTTTGTGGCCCGCAGTGTGTGACAATTTTGCCAACGGCGGCAAAATGGGACATTACCGTGCCGTGACCGTTCGAGTGCGCAACGCCGGACAGCTGCCGCAGCCTTTTTGGCTCGGTGCTGCCTGTGGCGGCGGCTCGCGTAGTGCTGCCCGCTGCGCTGCAAGAACTTGACCGACAGAGGATGATCGCCGCCATCAAAAGCGCACCGCTTGGGAGGGTAGACCGTAAGATAGCCTTACTGCGGTACGTTGAGCGGCTTCCGCTGCCGGACATTGCAGCACAGACGCATTACAGCCGTAGGGCTGTATGCTATCACCTGAAAGTGGTGCTTTCAGCACTTGAATCGAACACATAAAAATCCCCGGTGCTCTATCCATGCGGAGCACCGGGGATTTTTACTTTTTTGCGTATTTTTCCTTATACTCTTTCCACGATTGTATGGCGTGCTTCGGCTCACAGTCTGGGCAGTACTTTTGAAATCCATTTTTTAAGATAAAAGGCTTCCCACAGTCAGCACACGAGTATACTCCTCCAATCCTTCTTGCTGTCCCGTTTTTTCGCCTCTGAGCACAAAGACGATTGCTTTCTCTTTTGGCCTTTTTTCTACACTCAGGGCATCGGAGAGCTTTTTTTGAGCCTGCAACAAAATGCGCGCCGCAGTCAATACATACTGTTTCAAAAGAAAAACACGAATTCCCTTTTACGCCGTGCAATTCTTTTATGACTTCTTTGCACTCTTGACAGTAAACGGTAAACATGTTTCCTGTAAAAGGTTTTCCGCACCTTTTACAAGTGCATTCCTTTGGCACATCTGTCACTTTGATGCACCCGCACGATTTTGCGTTCCGGATGCTTCCCCAAAGCATAATTTTTTCGCATCCGCAATGAGAGCAGCGCACTTTCCAGCAGGTTAGCCAGTTTCCGGACTTACTTTTTCTTGATGGGGCCTCTGCGATAACTTCAAGCGTCCCGTGCTTTTCCCCGATGTGATTTTTCTTCGGCGGCATCTCTTACACTTCCTTCACTTATCGTTATGCGGCAATATGCACAGCCAAAACCGCATCCGATAACATTGCACGGGCATCAATCCCGTACACACCAGACACTGAGTCCAGAGATTCCTCTGTCCATTCATTGTCCACCATGGCATCGTCCATGGTGCCGTAACAGCCGCCCCATCTGCGACCGTCTGAACTGTCGATAGCCCAACCGATTCTGCTGCCAAAATCGCCGCAAGACATATCGTCTACAGTGACGGTCAAAAATTCCCCGTTTTCGAGAGCAACAAGGATACCTCCGGACGGCTGAGAGTATCCCCCTCCGTTATTTGCCGTATCGGGGTTTGCGTATGGATTAGTTTCGCAACCCCAAAAACTAATCGTTCTTGCATCCATAATAATTCTCCTTTCTTTAAGGGTTTTCTTCACTTATTATACCGCAGCCCACACTACAATCGTAGTTAAGGTTATAGCAGATTATAATGCTCAGCTAGCAAAAACCGGACGTATGCCGGACATGCACGCTTTTCACAGCACCAGTCCTGCACGGATCGCAGCGGGATGCCCGCCTGTTTTGCAAAAGCTGTCTGCGACATTCCGGTGCGTGAGACCAGCTCCCGCATGGACAAGTGCGCCAGATCCCAGATGTTGGACAACCTCTTTTTCTCAGCGTCCAGATCAACGCAGTCAGAAGTGTCATCCGGTACGCTCAGAGTAATGTTGTTGACAAAGATTTCCTTCGGCTGCTCTGCGGCCATTGAAAAAAGCTCTGCTTTGGTATACATGATTGACTTCCTTTCTTTCGTGTGATAGGATAAATGTACACCTCCATGTGAGGTGTCTTTCACAAAATCCCCCGTTCGGTGTGGCAAGCATCGGACGGTGGATTTTTTTATTTAGTAGATTTCAACGCCCAGTTTTTCGGCAGCGGCTTCAACGACTTCTTCAAACGAGGGGCCGCGATTCGAGTCGTTCCAGTCGTAATCGCCAGCGGATGCAGCTTCCCACTCTTCCTCCATGTCAGCTGCCTTGCACAGCTCGGTGCACAGCTCGTAATCCCAGACATCGGACTTGCGGATGTCAGCAGCGATATCAATAGCGTTTCTCATAATTTTGCACCTCCATGTTGTGTGCTTGTGTCTTTCACTGTCTTTATTATACACGCGTTGCGTGCAAATGTCAAGACTTTTTTGAAAATTTGCGCACTCTTTGCACTCTCCTTGCGCACTCAGGATATACGGGAGAGGTACACTGGTGCTACAAGATCAAGAAAGGACGGGGAAGCTTTATGGCATATCCTTTTGGCGGCTGGCAATCGAACCCTTACAGTGGGATGCCACCGATGGGTTTTGGGCAAGGCCAGTATCAGCAGCAAATAGCCCAGCAGGCCGCTCCACAGAGCGGGGGACAAAGTCCCTTCACGATGGTGCCGACAATCGCAGATGTGGACAAAGTCATGGTACAGCCCGGCGAAACGCGCTGGATCATGGTGCAAAACGAGCCTGTCATGGCTGTCAAAAAGGCAGACACGATGGGCTATGCGTCCGGCGAGTACTACCGCCTGACAAAGATTGACCCGGCGGCGATGCAGACACCGGCAGAGACGCAGTATCTGACCTCTGCGCAGGCAGATCAGAAGATACAGGCTGCCGTAAAGGCCGAGGTGGAGCGCGTGATGGCGCAGTATCAGACAGCCCCGGCGGCTCCTGCAAGGCCCGCACGGGCAAAAGAGGGTTAAGGTATGGCAAATCCTTTGATGCAGTTTTTGGGCGGCTCAGGAAGCCCGGCGATGCCCGGCCCGATGAACAACATGATGCAGTTTCTCCGGCAACTTCAGCAGTTCCGTTCCGCTTTCCAGGGAGATCCCCAAAAGCAGGTGGAAGAGCTGCGCAAGTCCGGCAAGATGTCAGATGAGCAGTACCACCAGCTGGAAGCGATGGCAAGGCAGATCATGCCTTTCATCAAGTAATCGAAAAATCGTGGCCACGATTTGAAATAATTTCACTATTCTCAAGAAAGGAAATCAACTATGGATAACATGTCTTTGAGCGATATCGCTGCCGTGACCCGTGGCAACGATAACGACGGCTGGGGCCAGGGCAATGCGTGGTGGATCATCATCCTCTTCCTGTTCGTCTTTATGGGCGGCAACGGAGGCCTCTGGGGCAACCGCACCGGCGAGTACGGCCAGTATGCCACCGCGGCAAGTCAGCAGGAGATCCTCTATGGCCAGCAGTTCGGCCAGCTGAATGACCGGCTGACCAACATCGGCAACGGTATCTGTAATCTCGGCTATGAGATGCAGGGAAGCATCGGCCAGCTGGGTAAAGAAGTTGCTCTGGCTCAGGCAGGCACCAACACCACCATTCTGCAGACCGGCAACGGCATCCAGGCACAGCTTGCTCAGTGCTGCTGCGACAACAGGCTGGCGACTGCCAACCTGGCAGCCCAGATGGACAAGCAGACCTGCGCGATCAACTCCAATATTGACGCGAAGTTTGCCGAGCTCCAGAAGCAGCAGTATGAGCAGACTATCGCTGCACAGAACCAGCGGATCAGCCAGCTGGAGCTTCAGGCTCAGATGTATGGCGTAGTCCGGTATCCAAACGGCTACTCCTACAATGCTGGCCCGAGCCCCTTCTGTGGCTGCAGCAACGGCTGTGGTAACATCTGACACATGCGCCCTTTTGGCGAGGATCGGCGGGGCGGCAAAGGCTGCTCCGCCTTTTATATAAGGAAGGAGATATTTTATGTCTAAATCCGCGATTTATACCGCAAACACCTCGGCTCAGACCGTGGCGGTAAACGACGTTATCCCTGTCGGCATCACTTCCCGGCGGTTCGGCTGCAACATCCGGCAGGACGGCAACACCATCACCCTGCTGGGCCAAGGCTACTACCATGTGACCGTGTCCGCTACACTGGCCCCCACGGCTGCGGGCACCGTGACACTGACCGGCCAGAAGGACGGCGTGGCTGTCATCGGCGCTACCGCTTCTCAGGCTGTGGCCGCTGCGGCTGCACCGACCACTCTGGCACTGACTTTCCTGGTGCGCAATGCGTGCGGCTGCGAAAGCTCTATCCTGAGCTTCTTGCTGACCGGCACTGCTGCCGTGGTGAACAACCTGGCTGTGACCGTGGAGAAGCTGTAAAAAGGAGGATCTGGTTATGATGGACGAAACAAAGTTTGCAGGGTATAAGGACACACTTGTTCATGCTGCAAAGCAAATGGCCGAAGAGTACAGCGATGCGATGAACTACGCAAGCATGGCGATGGACTATAAAACCGTCTGCCCCTATGCTTCTTCTGAGTGGTATAAGCTCTCTGGGGAAGAAATGGAGCACGCTGATGCAAACCGCCGCATTGCACAGAAAATCCTTACCGGCGTTGATAGTGAGGATTCTGCGGCTGGCGTAGAGCTGCATCACATGTGGAGCATGGCGGAAGACCTTGTTTCTGGTCTGTGCGAAGCCGTTACAAAAGAACGCTCCGCATACATGCGTTGAATTTTTGCAACATTTGTTGTAAGATAAAGTGGACGATTTATCGCTTTTAGAATACGCTATAAGCGAACAACAAACTAACAATTAAAGTAAAAATAGCATAAATACGAAAAATATTATTGATTTGTAATCAGTGGGTTGCAGGTTCAACTCCTGTCACTAGCTCCAAAAAATGCCGTTCATTCGTGATATTAAATCACATGAACGGCATTTTCTTTTGCGAAAACACGGTAAAATACGGTGAAAAACCGGAATAAACTAACAAACAAACTAACAAAATCAGTATTCCATCTTCCGCATTTCCTGTAACAAGTATCCCGGGTCGTTGTGGGAAACGTACTTGTTTGCTGTGGTGGAAAAATTTTTGTGACCGAGGATAGCTTGCACGGCGGTTTTTTCAAGGCCGCACTCCACCATCTTGCTGCTGGCCGTGTGGCGAAGAGTGTGCGGGTGCACGCCATCGATCTGACACTCCTGCATCAAGGCCCGGAACTTTGTGGCCACGTTTCGCTTGTCCAGCTTCGTTCCAGCCTTGGAAGGTATCAGCCACTCGCACCCGCTGTCCATCATCCAGAAGGCGATGATCTTGTAAATGGGGTCGAGGATGGGGATGATGCGGTTTTTGCCCGCTTCCGTTTTTTCACCGCCCTGCATATAGTGCTCTTTCAGGTACACGTTCTCGCAGCGCATGGAAAGCAGCTCATCGATGCGCATACCGGTATAGAGAAGCACCATAGCGATCTGTGCTGTCTGGCCGAATCGCTTGTCGGTCTGGTAGGCGCTGATCTTGGCGATCTCGTCCGCCGTAAGGGTACGCTCTGCCTTTCCGGCTGCGGCGGGAAGGTGAAGGAGCTGGGCATAGTTCTTGTTTATGATGTCCTGGGCCATTGCCCACTCACATAGCTGGCTGAAAAGGGTGCGCTGCTTCTCACACGAGCTGCGGGAGAGACCGTCTGCGACCATCTGGTCTATGATCTGCTGGTAGTCCTCCGCTTTCAGGTCTCGCATTTGTCGGCTGTACAGCGGAGCGGATTTTTTGAAAGCCAGCTCGTATCCATTTATCATGTCCCGGCTGAGACTTGAAAACTTCGGCTGTGCCCGCCATTTTTCGTAGGCATCCGCAAAAGTACATTTTAGACGCTCTGCCGGGGTGTTCTGGGCGTTGTATGCGTCAAGCGCCTGCACGGCTTCTCCGGGCGTTCCGTATGTGCCAAGAACTTCCTTTTTCCCGGTCACGGCTACATAAGGCCTTGCCCGGACACCTTTCAGCTTGTACACGCTGCCGCTCCCTTTCGGGCGGCGGCGCTTTTTTCTATGCACGGGAGCGGACGTTGCATCCTGCTGCTTTCCGCACCACGGGCAAAATAAAGCCTTGTCCGGGATGTTTACGTGGCATCTGACACACTTCATGCACTACTCCTTTCTGCGCCCTATATAGCCCAAAGCGCCGTTCTCTGACGCTGCGCGCCCCGACTTGTAATTGATCTTCAAATCCTCTATCGGAGGATGCGGATCGTCCGGGCACGGGTCAAGCCCTCTGATCTTGGCAAAGCTGTACTGATCGATGATGGTGCCGCACACAGTGACCCTGTTGTTGAGAGGGCAGTGGAGGTTTGCGGCCATTTCGGATATAACCGCAGGCGGACTGCTCCCATGTCGGCCTTTGAGCACAAAAAGCAGAAGCCGCCGGGTGAGCGGTGGAAGCGCCTGCACCAGCGTGTGCAGCTCCTTATCTATGGCTGCATCTTCTTTCTGCCCGTCTGGCACTGCGTACAGATCCGGGTGCATAACTTCCATAAAAACCGTGATGGGGGACACTCCGCAGGCCGTGCACCAATCCATGATCTCGTCACTGTCTGGGCTTGTGTCACCTTTTTCCCAGCTTTGCACTGTCCGCTCTCCCTTCTGGACGCGGATTGCAATCTCTCTCTGACTTAGCCCGGCGGATACCCGCGCTTTTGAAAGCGCCTTCCCGATTTGATCAGCGGTAAAATAACTCATACTTATCACCCCTAAACGCAGCGTGTTATAAAAGGAAAATGGCGCAGAAAAACTCTGCGCCATTCGACAAAAATTACACCAATTTCATTTTCCTCCGGCGCATGGTAAAATTTGGTACATAAGATTTAAATGTTTCCAAAAAAGGAGGAAAATGAAATGAAAAACAGTCAGACAGTCAGCATGGACCCCGATATGACCATCATTGACGGAATGCCCGCCAGCGTGCTCACCGGCACGCGGCCCACTCCGAAGCCCTGGGAGGAATGATCTATGGACAAAATGCAGAGCTTTTGCACCCACATCCGCGCCGCCCTGGCGTGCTATGAGGATATGCCGCCCGAGTGTCAGACCCTGGCCCGCTTCTATGTGGTCCGCAAGGCGGAAAGCGTCCGGCGCTTGCTGGATGCCGCCAACTGCCCCGGCGGGGAGCTTGCCGGGGAGCTGCTGCAGAAGATGCAGCGGCTGGATGACTTCATAGGAAATTAGCTATTAAAAAATGTCGAGTAGGTGATGATGGACGTTGTGATTTTGTCGTCCTCATAATTGAGCCATAGGTCATTGATTCCGCAGTTATAAGCGCGATACCATGTTCCGGTGTCGTTTACAGTGGTCTTACCTGTCTTTTTCAGATTGAACATTGTAAGGAACTGATCTTTATACTTATAAGGGAAAACGTCATAAAGTGTGATTCGATGCAGGCGTTCAAATACGAAATCATATGTATTGTTTCCATAGAACAGCGTATGAACGGTTTGACCGTTGCTGTAAGTCCAGTCTTCGGTACTGTCTGGCTCTCCGATCATGCTGATAAGTTCATCTTCTGTCAGGCCGGAACCGTCTTCGTGCTCATATTTCGTGGCATCGAATACAACGTCAACATCGTCTGCAATATTTTTGGCAGAAAGAAAACTAAACGCAAGCCCGAACACAAGAATCGCAACGATAATTGCGCATCCGTTTGGTTTTTTCTTCGTTTTTTCGCCGTTGTTGACAACATCATTCTTTTTCCGAGCCATAAAAACACCTCTTAGATTCAAAAATAGGCAGCCAATCGGCTGCCGGAAAACAAATTTTCAATGACCAAAGGAGGAAAAGAAAGTGCAAGAATATAGCACAAAATTGATGAAATCGACCCCGGAATGTGTTATACTTGAGAAAATCAAGCTTGCACTTTCTCTTGACATCAATGTAGACGAACTTTTGGATGAGGTACAGAAAAATGCTGAGTAACTTTCTTTTGGCAGTGATTGCAATTTTGCTCTTCCTGGTCACCTGCATCATCGTGTATCTGTTTGTGGATGCAACGAATCTTGAAATTTTCAAACGAAAAAAAGTCGAGGCAATCGCCCAGTTTTCAATGGTGTCCCTCTACGATATTTTGCGTTTATGCCCTTATACGACCTTGTATCTGCAAGACTCACATGGCATCGCAACGAAAATCGATACAGGCACTCTGTTAGAAAAGGATTTTGAAAAGGCAAAGACGATGTGCGTTACAAAGATCAGCGGTCGCACTCTGAGCGTTTCTGGTTTGGACTTCTCAAGCAAATAATCTTGAGATAAAACCGCCGATCACGGCAGAGATCAAGGAGAGCGCGATGCTCTGGATGGCCTGCCGCCGGGTAATGCGTTGTTTTCGCTGATTCTCCACAAAGTACGTCTTTCCATTGTCAGTCAGACGTATGGTCGGGGAGTTGTTCACGCAAATGGGTATCAAAGGGTTAAAACCCTCGACTTTCGCATACCCATCGGCACACAGAACGTCCAACACGGCATCTGCATCCTGCGTTCTGACAACACTGGAAACGAATTCCTTATAGATACAGACGTTTGGGTCTGGATGCTCATAGAACTGGCAAAGAGCTTTCAGCAAAGCTTCTTCCTGCTTTAACTCAACCATTCTCTTTCCCCTTCGCTGCCTCAAGTGCAGCGTCAAGCATCTTTTCAAACATAACCCTTTGCGCAGGGTTAAGCTGCTCATACTTATATAGTATGGCTTTAGCGTGCGCATTCAGCTCACTCTCTTCACTGGGAGTGGGCTTTTCTTTTTGCTCCGGAGCTTCGCCCATAAGCTCTTCAATAGAAATTTGCAAAAAATCAGCTACAAGTAATAGCTTGTCCTTAGGCGGATAACGCTTGCCATTAGCCCATTTTCCTACCGTTCCGTTTGCGAATTTCAAATCTTTTTCCATTTTTGTAATAGAACTATTTTGAAATTTGCACGATACACGGATAAATTCTACCAACTCCGGCAAAGAACGCATAAAAAATTCCTCCGATAGCCTAATTTTCTATTGACAACTAGAAAATTAGGCTATATAATAGAGAGCGTAAGGAGCAAACAAAACCAAAAGCCCCTGACACTATTATATCGGGCATACGCTAGATTTTATTCACTTTGTACCTTGCAACTACATAGTAGCATATTTTCTAGTGATTTTCAAGCCCGGAAAGGAGAATTGCTAGTGAATGTTTCAAAAATTGACCAGTTTTGCAAGCTGCACGGACTGAGCCGTACCGATTTGGAAGAGGTAGCAGGTCTGAGCAACGGCGCAATTGGCAAGTGGGAGCGCAGCGTTTACGGCCCCAGTATCAGCCAGCTGATGAAGGTGGCCCGATACTTTAAGGTATCCGTGGACAAGCTGCTGGTGGAAGAGCGGCAGGAAGGAAAGAAAGCATGAACGACTCAAACGATATGCGAGAGCTGATTCCGGTCAGCTACGACAACCCGGAACGGCCTACCGTGAGCGGTCGGGAGCTGCACGACTTCTTGGAAGTCAATACGCCCTATAAACAGTGGTTCGACCGCATGACCGAGTACGGCTTCTCGGAAAATGAGGACTTCGTATTGGTCACACAAAAATGTGCAACCAATAATCCAAAGAACCCGGTTACGGAACGCACCGACCACCAGCTCACCATCCCGATGGCCAAGGAGCTGTGCATGATTCAGCGCAATGAGCGTGGCAAGCAGGCCCGGCAGTACTTTCTTGCCGTTGAAGCCAAGTGGAACAGCCCGGAAGCGGTTATGCGGCGTGCTGTGCTGATCGCTCAGAAGCAGAACGACCAGCTCAAGGCCGCCAACCGCCAGCTTCTGGCAGAGAACAACGACCTGAAACCGGATGCAGAGTATGCCAGGGCGGTGTGCGTGGGCAAGAACTGCCGCACCACTACCAGCCTTTCCAAGGATTACGGATTGAGCGCCGAGAAGCTCAACAGCATCCTCCACGGACTGAAGATCCAGTACAAGACCAGCGACGGCCAGTGGGTGCTATACACCAAGTACTGCGGCAAGGGGTACACCAAAAATCGCAAATCCACGCCGTTCCAGCACAAAAGCACCGGAGAGTGGGACACCAAGAATACCACCGTCTGGACGGAAGCGGGGCAGCGGTTTATTTATGAGCAGCTCAAGGCCATCGGGCTGCTCCCGAAGCTGGACAGCAAGGAGGCCGAAGCATGAACGGTAACAAAAAGCCCGGCGAACTGCTGAAACCGTGCCCATTCTGCGGGCAGGAGCATACAACCATCACTGAATCTAATACTGAGGGCATTCGGATTAGATGTCCGAAATGCAATATCACATTTACCCGCGATTTTTATGAACATCGCGGGGAATTGGGCAGGCAACGAACTATTGAAGCGTGGAATACTCGCCCTGAATAACCCCGCCTGATGATGGTTGCACGGCAGCGGCAGAAATAACATTCCCCGCAAGCGCTTTGACGAGGCGGTGGAGTACATCCAGCGCTGGAAGCCCAGCACAAACACCGTGATGCTGATCCAGCAGTCCAACGGCCAGACCAGCATGTTCTAAGGAAGGAGATGGAGTGTGCAAAATGACAAAGACCGGCTTTCGCAAGGCGCTCGCACAGGCAGACTGTTACAAGCCGTTCTGCTACACCGAGAAAAGCCAAAGCGGGCATGAGTACAAGTACTGCTTTATGAAAAGCAGAGAGGGCTACACCCTGCGCAACGAGACCACGGGCAATACCGTATTTTGTGGCTACAACCGCAAATTGGCAGAAGAAATCATGGTTTACTAAAACCAATTTGTTTTGAAAGGAAGGAGACAGCGGCATGAGCGAAAGGATCACAATGAAAGGCGTTGCAGAGTGCTGCGAGATGTTCCGGGCAAACCTTGTTCCGATGAGCCCGAGCAAGTTCTGGAATAATGTTGCACACGGCGAGTATGACGGGTGGGTAGTCCCCCGGGAAGATACCAAACGGCGGCAGGCAACAATCTACATCGACGGTTTTATCGATTATATGCACCGGCACGGACGCAAGATCGTCCGCCCGTATGAGAACTACAAGGAGGAAATGGAAATATGAAGATCAAATCCTGCGTCTGGTACTGGCTGGCCGCTGCCAGCGGTGCCGCAAGTCTGCTGTACGGCATGGGCATCGAGGGCAGTGCACAGACGGGCAGCACCATCTCCGACGGCCAGTTCGCCACGGCCCTGTGCCTGGTGCTGGCAGCGGTGATGTTCCTGCGGTTGGGCTTTGCCGCCCAGGATCGTGAGCAGAACGCCCGCCGTTATGGCCGCGTTGACCGCACCCACGCCCGCACCGAGGAGCCGGACTACCGGCAGAACCGGAGGGGCGCATGAGCATGATTGTGTACGCTTACGCCTACCGCAAGACCCCCCGGGGCTGCGATGTCAGGCAGTTCACAGACCCGCTCACGCCGGACGAATACCCCGGGGAGCCCGCCAGCGTTAAGGCCCAGCACTGGGCAGATGAGAACATCCGGCACTACGATATGATCCAGGTGCGGGGACGCTCGGGGGAACCTTCTGTACGCAAGATAATGCGTTTTGAATTACATAAACCACAAGATATAGGAGAAATCAGCATGAAAACCAAAATTCTGAAAGTCAAGATCACCTTCCTGGAGCCGGTGCTGGGCACTTGGCCCTCCAACCAGAATGTCGCCCGGGATTTCATTGCCAGCAAGAGCCCGGATGCTGCCACCATCGAGGACGAGGTGGCCGCTCTGGGCGCGGATGCCGTGGCAGACAAGGGCATGACCGTCTTTCCCCGCAACGAGAACGGAGAGCCGGTGCTCTACGACTACCAGATCAAGGGATTTTTCAAGGATTCCTGCGGCATGCTGGCCCGTGTGGGCGGCAAGACAGAAACGGGCAAGAAGCGGGCCGTCAACGAGAGCGGCAAGCTCTCCGCTTACAAGAAGGTCATCGACGGCCTGATCTTCCCGCAGCCCCGCATGATCCCCATCAAGGTCAACGGCAAGATCGGCGACTGCCAGCGCCCCCTGCGTGCCCAGACGGCCCAGGGTGAGCGTGTGAGCCTGGCCAACTCCGAGGAGATCCCGGCAGGCAGCACCTGTGAGTTCGAGATCCTCCTCATGGACGAATCGCTCGAGAACGCGGTTCTGGAGTGGCTGGACTACGGCGTTCTGCGCGGCATTGGCCAGTGGAGAAACAGCGGCAAGGGCCGCTTCACCTTTGACATCATTGACTGAGCAACGGCATTGCATGGATGATATTTGATCTGCTACGGCAATGATATGATTTGCAAAGGCGCGGATATGTGCGCATAACTCGGCAACGGCATTGTGCTGACAAGTTTGCTCAGCAGGGGCACAGGTAGTCACTGCAGTGCAGCGCGGGGCAAAGGCAAGGCTCAGCTGGAAAGCGCAGCGCAACGGCGTAGATAGGCGTAGATCGCTTGGATCAGACTTGCCTCGATAAGCAAAGCAAAGGAAATGCAGGGCCTCGTGTCGAAAAGCGAAGGCAAGGCTGTGCGTGGTGTCGAAAAGAAAAGCAAGGGCGTTGAGCAGATACGCGCCGCTCTGCTATGCAGCGCAAAGGCATAGCGAAGAAGCACTTTGATACGATTTGCAACGGCTGTGCGGTGTGTGCAATGTACGGCAAAGGCATAGACATGCAAAGATCTGCAGAGGCAAAGCAAAGTATTTTTGAACGAAAGGAGATTTTACAGTGAGTAAAACAGAGCTGCTGTTCCGGGCCGTGGAAGCACTTTCCACCCCGGCGGCAAAGATGGTTGCCCGTGGGCTGACCTTATGGATCGGATTCAACGTTCTGGTTGTGGTCTTTCTGGTCTGGCGGGCATGGAAAAACGGGAGGTGGCGCAAATGAGCATTTTATCCAGAAGAGCCCGCGTGAAAGAGCTCTCCAACAAAGCTGAGGGTATTTTCCAGTACGTTGGAACGGACAATGTCCTGTTCCGGCTTATCAGCACCGGGAACGAGCTGACAAGTGATGTGAACCATGCGATTGCGCTTTTTACGAATTTTGCCCGGTCAAATCAGCTCCCGGATACCGTGACGAGAAGTACGATTGATTCGATCTACCGGCGCGTCGGAAAGCTTCTTTGTCTGGTCGATATCATCCACGCTGCCGCTGGGGAACAAATCATGCCGGAGCCTTATGATTCCATAGACTTTTGTTACATGATGGAGTATCGAGAAATGCTCCATGAAGCAGTGATCAGAGGAATGCCGGACAATTACAAAGGCGTTTACCAGAACCCTTACAGGATCAAGCTGGCAAAGCCTGCAATCGCCTATGAGATCAACGGAAGGTTCGACCCGGACGAGTTTGACGACGGTGAATTTGCATCGTTCACGCAGGAAGAGGAGGCAAGAGACCGTAAGATCGTTTTCCACTGCACAAAATCCGAATTGGACGCAATCATGCGTTTCGCCAATGTTATTGATGTAAAGTTTGTAGAGGAGGACATCCATCATGCCTGAAGAAATCAATAAAACACCCGCCGAGCAGATCACGCCGATTCCGCCGCAGGAAACCTCGGTTGCCGTGCAGGCCGTCAACCCGGCCATGGATTCGTGGAAGCTCGCGTGCAGCATGGGGAAAGCCTATGCACAGCTTCCTGACGGTATGGTTCCCCAGAGCTACAAGGGAAACGTTGCCGCCTGCGCGGTCGCCTGCAACATGGCCACCCGAATGGGCATGGATCCGACGTTTGTGATGCAGAACCTTTACGTCATCCGTGGCAATCCTTCGTGGAGTGGCAAGAGCTGCAAGGCCATGATCGATAACAGCGGCCTGTTCGCAGGTCGCACGCACTACCGGATGGAAGGCGAAGAGGGAAAGGACACATGGGGGTGTCGCCTTGTTGGCATCGACAAAGTGACCGGCGAGAAGGTAGAAGGCCCCAAGGTGACCGTTGCAATGGCCAAAAAGAACGGATGGTGGGATAAAAACGGAAGTTTCTGGCCCTCTATGACAGAAATGATGCTGAAATATCGCGCCGCTGCTTATTTTGCCCGCGCTGAATGCCCGGAGGTCTTGATGGGCGCAAATATCGATTATGAGATCGGCGCTGGTGATAGCGCGGAAGATGGAGGATTGACGCATGCTTAACATCGTAGCATTGAATGGCCGCCTGACCCATACCCCGGAGCTGAAGACCACCCAGAACGGCACCAGCGTGTGCAGCTTCAGCATTGCGGTTGACCGTACATACACCCAGAAGGGCGAGGATCGCAAGGCCGATTTCATCGATATCGTTGCCTGGCGGCAGACGGCAGAGTTTATCTGCAAGTACTTCCAGAAGGGCAGCATGATCGCCATTGACGGCAGCATCCAGACCCGCTCGTATCAGGACAAGCAGGGCAGCAACCGCACGAAAGTGGAGGTTCTGGCAAACAACGTCAGCTTTTGCGGACCAAAGGCGGCAGACAAGCCCACTGTGCGCGATTTCGACCAGCAGACGGAAAGTTATACTTCCGAAGCAAAATCCTCTTACAGCGCCCCGCAGTCGGCACAGAACTTCTCACAGGGTTCCGCGGATGATTTCGCAGAGATCACAGACGACGGCGATCTTCCGTTCTGACCTCCCAGCTGTGCTATCTGGCTATACGGGCGTGTAAGGAAGGAGGTGCACCGTGGACGATGAAATCAGGCCGAAAGCGTTGATGATTCCATTCGACAAATTTGTGATTTTGGATATTCTTCCACCTGAGCAGTACAAAAATACCATCACCAAGATGCGGCGGTATGTGGAGCACGGAGAGGAACCGGATGGACTGGAGCCTCTGGAACAGATGGCTTTTGAAGCACTTCGACCGTTCATGGACGAGAATATTAAAACGTATCAACGTTCCGTTTTGTCTCATAGAGAATCCGGCAGTAAAGGCGGCAGACCAAAGAAAACCGAGAAAAACCAAATGGTTATTGCAGAAAACCGAGAAAAACCAAATGGTTTTCCGGAGAAACCGGCAGAAACCAAATGCACACCAAAGTACAAAGGTCAAAGTACAAAGTACAAAGTACAGTCGTCGTCTACTATCGTAGACTCCGACACGCGCGCGGATGCGCGAGACGACTTGACGACGACCATTGTTTTTGAAGAATTCCGGGGCCGTATCGGAAAGCTGAGCGAAACAGGCGAGAAAGAGCTGCCCGTTTACGTTGAGCGCCTGGGTGCTGACCTTGTGACAGAGATCATCCGCAAGTGCGAGGATCTGGGCGGCCACAGCTGGGCCTATGTCCGCAAGGCGCTGGCGGAAGCTGCCCGGCAGGGCTGCACGTCTGTGGAAGAGTACCGCAAGACGAACCCCATCGGGGCGGGGCGTGACAAACTGGTCACGCGCCCCCCGGAAGATGCAGCAAAAGCCCCCGATTTCCTCAAAAACGCTGCAAATCGCAGGCCTTTGCGCAAGAAAGGAGAGGCGAAGAGTGCCTAAATATCATGTTGTTGTGCTGTGCAGCGGCCCAATAGGAGACGCGGCCCTGACCTACCGTCTGACCGCAAGCAGCCAGCAGGCCGCAGAATTTCACGCCTGCCAGATGGCGGGCGACCACTACCCGGAGTACCGGGACATCCATGTCAAGAGAACGGAGGTTTTGACACATGGCTGAAAAAAGACTGATTTATGCGGAGGATGTAATTCGGCATCTTGAAAAATGGATTATTGAGGCTGAGAAATGTGAAGCAGCCTCGACATACATTGTGGCAACCACGCTGAAGCATGTGTTAAAACTCGTCAATTTGGCACCTACCGCACACCCTGCATGCACCTGCCTGAAATGGCACCCGGCCAGCGAGATCCCGCTGCTGCACCACATGGTGCACCACATGGTGGACGAGAATAAATGCGAGGGCACTCTTGAGTGCGACGTGAGCGAACAGCTTCTCTTGTACACGGAAGAGGAGGGCTACAAGGTCGGTGTCTACATGAAGGACTACTACGGCTTTGATGGCTGGTTGAACCCTGACTATGGCGGCACCATCCACCATGTGGTGGAGTGGCAGTACCCGCAGAGACCATCAAAGGAGAGAAGCGAAGAATGAAAACGGTTCGGGACATTATGGCTGAAAACGGCTCTTTGGCGAACATCGAGCGCTTTCAAGCGATGCAAAAGTGGGAGCATAGGCGCAAAGTGGAACACGCGCAGGAGATGGCCGAAGCGTTCTATTACTGGGCAAAAGAACACGACAAAGGCGTGCACCTGTCCGTGGGAGGTCTGGACTCCATCACGCTGCATTACTTTCTGGAGCACATCGGGCTGCCTGTCACCTGCGTGTCCTGCTCTTCGCTGGAGGGCAAAGGCGTACAGCAGGTGCACAAGCAGATGGCAGCAGAGATGGAGGCCGAATACAAAAACTGGATGGGCGATGGCGAAGCCCCGTCCTTCGTGTTCCTGAAGCCGTTGAAAAGCAAGGTGCAGGTCTTGCAGGAGTTTGGCTGGCCCGTCATCAGCAAAGAAAAGGCTGGCAAAATCATGCTGCTGCAAAACCCGACCGAACAAAACGCCACCGTGCGGCATGCAATCATCACCGGCGAAACCGGAGAATATGGCGGATGGCAGAAAAACAGCCGGATGAAGCTTCCACAGAAATGGCTTGACTTGTTTGGCGGCGCAGAAGCCGCTTACACCCGCGAGATGCTGGACACAGGCAAGGTCTACCACTACGACCACGAGGACCGCCACCGGGAGCGGGGCCGCAAAAAGTACATGGAAGCGAACGGAGGAGCGGACAGATGAATAAATTCGGAAACTGCCCCCTGTGTGGCAAACAGGTCAAGCCGACCAACCTGCGAAAAATCGTGCGGCAGAATCAGCTCTGCGGCTTTCTCATGGCTCTGGATGGCATAGCCATCACATGGGGTGCCCTGATTCAGAATCTGCGGTGTGAGCTGGGCCTGACCGACGAGCAGGTGCAGAAGATTATCCGCGTTGGCGACAGGTACTGGGAGATGGTCGGCGAGTTCAAGAACGAGGGCATGGCCCCGGACGAGTTCGCGGAGTATCTCGTCGGCAAGTCGGAGCAGGTCGAGAAGGATTTGCGGGAGATGTGGACATGAGCAACGAAAAAAAGTTGGTGCTGTTCTGCCGGGCAGACGGAAAGTGGGCTGTCTATGATGATACCTACGATATCACCATCCACTGCGAATCCAAGCAGGAGCAGGACAAGACGATGGAGCTGCTGCGCAAGGTCAACCGGGATACCTGTGAGGTGATGGGCCTCGAAGATTTGGCCCATTTCCTGATGGATGCTTGCCACTGCCATTTGGCAGCTGGAAATGGCTGCCCGGGATGCCCGTTTGATAAACCGACCAGCAATGATGGCGATGGAGAATGCCGTCTCGGTGTTCCTTCCGACTGGGATTTTTGAGGAGGAGAAGTGAAGCATGAAAACCGAAAAAAGAATGCTCTGTTTTATCGTGGCAGCAGCATTGCTGATTGTGACGCTGTGGTTTACATCCTGCGGCGCGACCACTGCCGAAGCAGAAGCAGAGAGAAAACCCTGCTACCATGTCACGGTCTACTCCCCGGCAATCGAAAAAGTGGGCTATGCCGGCAGAAGGAAACCAAAGTACACCATCACCGTGGACAGATTTGGTGAGCTGCTGCCTGACACGAAGCTATCTGCTGAGCGAGAGTACCAGCTCCTGCAAATTCCTCTTGGAGATGGCCGCTTTGAGTTGGTATCCACCTCGCTGGTGGAGATCGAGTATTACTGAAGGGAGACGGAATGATGAACACAATGCACCTGATCCTTTACGGCGACCCCCGCACAAAGAAAAACTCCGCCCGCATCCTTAAGGCCCACGCAAATCGCCGCATTGTGGCCCCCAGCGAGGCATTCATGCAGTATCAGGAAAAGTGCCTGTGGCAGATCAAACGGCCTTACAACCCCATCACAGCCCGCGTAAACGTGAGGTGCGTGTACTACATGGCCACCCGGCGCAAGGTTGACCTTGCCAACCTCATCGAGGCCACCTGCGACATTCTGGTAAAGGCCAAGGTGCTGGCGGACGATAACAGCCAGATTGTGGCCGCTCACGATGGCAGCCGGGTGGATTACGAAAAGAAAAACCCCAGAGCAGAAATCTGGATCGAGGAAATGGAGGACGAAAATGGATAAGAAAGAAAAAACTGTACGTTTGGTCGATGTCAGCGAGCTGGAAGCTGACCTCAAAAAAGAACTCGCCAAAGAAGATGCCAAGGGCAAGGGTGCCGATATCCTGTTCTGTGAAAGCATCGAAGATGAACTATCAGACCTCGAAAACCTTCCCACCATCGACCCGAAGTCTCTGCGGCCTGTGGCGCACTGGGAAGAAATTCATGGCTCCTGTGTGAGCAGCGCTGGGAAGAGCGGATCGTGGTGCGTACCTGCAACACGCTGTACGAACCCGAAATGCGGAGAGGTCAATCCGTGCGGCCTCAAAACGCCGTTTTGTCCGATGTGCGGATTCAGAATGGAGGACGTGCCGTATGACGATGATTGACCGCATTCAGTCATGGACACCTGACACCAACGAGCCGGAATTGCCGGATTACCGCACCGTCAAAGCGTGGTTTCAGCAGTGCAGAGATCTGGCGGAGCAGGTCGAGGCCCAGAAGCAGAAGATCCAGCGCATCCGGGACACTGCCGAAAAGTGCACCCAGAGCATGAGCGGGATGCCCACGGGCGGTGGAGCTGGTGACAAGGTGGGCTTTGCCGTGGAGAGAATCGACACAGAAGAGCGGAACCTCAAGCAGATGGAGCTTGATCTCTGTGAACTGCGCATCGAAGCTGCCCGGCGGGCCTACTGCCTGAGCGGGTCTGCTCGGTCTGAAAAGCAAGCAAAGTGCATCTGCGGCTGGTATATCGACCTGAAGCCCCAAAAGAAGATCGCGGTGGACGTGGGATTGTCCAGAGACAATTCGGTCTCCACCTACATCCACGAGGGGTTTGATGCTTTGGCAGAAATCTGGGAGGATGTACAAAACGACCATTGAAAGCGCTTTGATTTCTACGCTTTATTTGAATCGTTGTGAAACACATGTGAATCGAAGTGTGGTAAAATGATTACAAGCGGAACCGCGCAAAGCGGTGCGCCGCTTCTCAGCAGCTTCCAAAGCGCGGCCCCGTACGGATTCTCCTTTCGTTCATGCCGCTTGACGCTTTTTCGCTTTGACACCGTGCTTTGCGGGCTGCTTCTATGCGAGAAATGGTGTCCAGACCGACCATGGAGGTTTAGGCGCAGTTCAAGTCTGCAATCTCGCACCGAACGCCGCAAAGTCTGTAACGCGGCAAGTCTGACGCATGGAGTGATTCACCACCGGTGTGCGGGTGGGTGTGGGATTCCTGAAATCTTGCCCACGCCCTGAAACCTCCGCCCGTGAACAGCAGCACCGGAAATCCGAGCGGGCCAGCATGCCCCGCAGGATGTGCGTCAACTCAAGCAGCCCCGGCGGCGAACCGTGGGCTGTTTTTATTTGCTATATGGCCGCCTGAGCGCAATGTGGAGCGCGGTGCGTGTGTGTAGACACGGCTGGTTCGATTCCAAGGGCGGCTTTTTATACTCCGGCAGCTCAAGTGGTAGAGCAGCGGTCTCCAAAACCGCAGGTTGCAGGTTCGAGCCCTGCCTGGAGTGCCAGACTTTGCGTGACCGGGGGACGGCATGCAGAGAGTAGCGGGGCATCTGGCCGCAAAAGTTCCAGATGCAGCGGCAACGTCTTACTGTCCGGTAAAAACAGATTACGGCGTTGCTGCTTATATTATGCAAAAAGCCCCGCCAAGCGGCAGGGCTTTGAATTACAAACCTTTGATCTGGTTGAGAAGTGCGGCACGCAAAGCGTCCGTTTCTTCATCGGATTCAGGCTTGTTCGGGTCGTCCGGGATATATTCCAGTATATCGCCGGGCTGGCAATGAAGCACTTCACAAATTTTGTCAAGCGCCCCAACGGGAAACTGCTTGACAGTGCCAAGACAGATTGCTGATATGGTAGGCGGTCTAATCCCGGTAGCTTCTGCGAGTTCCTTTTGGGTCATGTTTGCGTCTGCGAGCAAGGCCTTTAAGTGATAGCTTATCGACATTTCTAGCACCTCTTTTCCTACATCTATAATACTACGCAATCCGTTAATAGTCAATACGCAAAGCGTAAAAATATTCGTAGAAATTACGAAAAACGTATTGACGAATTACGCAAATCGTAGTATAATAGATGCATTGGAAGGAGGTCAGAGGTGCAAGGGAGCAAATACCGGGAGACTAACTATTAAAAGTCAAGCCCCAAAATGAAAAAATCCGCCAACCGACCGCTGCCCCTGACAAACAGCATTCAAATGCTGGTCTTGGAACAGCGAGGGCGACGGAGAGAACAGCAAAGCAAGCCCGGCCAACCCTCGCAGAAACAGAATAGCATTTGAATGCTTCGGTTCGTCAAGGGTTCGCTGCGCCAGCTAAGTTTCTGTTGGAATTAGCTCAGGCTCAGGAGAAAATCATGCAGCTGTAAGATATGTTTTTCCAGACTTCTGCAAAGCGTAGATCAGCCGCACGAGTTTCTTCATGGCATGGGACAGGGCAACATTGTAGTGTTTTCCTTCGGCACGTTTTTTGGCAAGGTATTCAGCAAAGACAGGATTCCAGTAGCAGACGTACTTGGTTGCGTTGTAAAGGGCATGTCGCAGGTAGCGGGAGCCACGTTTTTCCATGTGAGCATAACAGTTCGTGAGTTTTCCGGACTGGTATGTAGATGGAGAGCAGCCAGCGTAAGCAAGAATTTTGTCAGGAGAACTGAAATTGGAGAAATCCCCGATTTCTGCAAGGATCACAGCAGCGGAGTTTACTCCCATGCCGGGAATCGAGAGAATTGGTGGATTGAGCTCATCTATGATTTTCTGAATAGAATCTTCAATTTCGTCGATCTCGGAGGCAAGTTCTTGAATGAGTTTAATGGTATGCTTCAATTCCAAAGATTTGGCAGGCATGACAGAGCCAATAGAAGCTCTGGCTGCCTCTCGAATCTGGATGGCTTTCTCTTTTCCGTAGCGTCCTTTGGACGCTGTTGTAAGAAGGTTTGTCAGCTTGGTAAGATGGACTTCTGAAATTTGCTTTGCACCGGGATATTCGCTGAGAAGTGCGTAGATTGAAGTGCCATGGATAGACGAAACAAGCCCTTCCAATTCGGGAAACAGAATCGTAGCCAATCTGGACACCGATTGCTTTAGTTTAGCGCATTCCTGAACTTTATCAAATCGGTATCTTGTTAGTGACTTTAGCTCTTCGTTATGGTATGCTATATCCGTGTAGGACTTGAGGTCTACATCGGACAATAGCATAGTTGCAATCGTTCT
>OLQO01000315.1_pt1 | contig 44519 bp, 44 predicted proteins | sample 1672281 | NCBI WGS metagenome assembly OLQO01 (sample SAMEA3136667, study PRJEB25190) | human gut metagenome | biome: human gut; feature: human-associated habitat; material: faeces | place: Austria | collected 2013
TTCTGTATTTTGCAGAATATGCAGTCGCACCCCTCGTGGGTGCGTGGATTGAAACATAACTAATCAATTAAATTAAACGTAATGTTTTGTCGCACCCCTCGTGGGTGCGTGGATTGAAACCAAAGTCTTGTTGTATAGCTTTGTAGAGATAGGAGTCGCACCCCTCGTGGGTGCGTGGATTGAAACCATAAAGCAATACGCTCCTGAGTAAATTGTTGAGTCGCACCCCTCGTGGGTGCGTGGATTGAAACAGCCAAAGAACGATAAAACTCCTGACGCTCAGATGTCGCACCCCTCGTGGGTGCGTGGATTGAAACTATTCTCCAATCGCAAAGAAGCGTACTTTAATACCGTCGCACCCCTCGTGGGTGCGTGGATTGAAACTCTCTCGTAATAGTTTTTAAGAACCCCAACAAAAGTCGCACCCCTCGTGGGTGCGTGGATTGAAACTTTTGCTGCTGCCGCTGCTTCTCGTGCTCAGGCGTCGCACCCCTCGTGGGTGCGTGGATTGAAACATAGAAACTTAAAAAGTAATGAGAATCCGCAAACAGTCGCACCCCTCGTGGGTGCGTGGATTGAAACCGATGGTGTTCAGCGCGTGTCTTTCGTCTCAGTAGTCGCACCCCTCGTGGGTGCGTGGATTGAAACCCAATCCAAGGTATTTGGAGTGGAACGAACGAGGTGTCGCACCCCTCGTGGGTGCGTGGATTGAAACCCTTACCTCCTGTAGTGCTCAGCACTCTGTGAGCGTCGCACCCCTCGTGGGTGCGTGGATTGAAACATTAATTAGCCACGTTATGATTAGGGGCGCCCGTCGCACCCCTCGTGGGTGCGTGGATTGAAACACATATACACTTATCATCTTTGTATGATAATATGATACTTCCGCTGCCGTACATTTGCTTTTTAAAAGGCACTATTGTACTCTTCGCTGGGCACATTTGTGCCATAAGTAGGCATTTTTATAGCATCAGTTTTTATAAAAATGGATTACGCAAATACACTTCACCTTGTTGTCATTTTCAGATTTCGGCTGATGTATAGGAACAAAACTCATGCTTCTATTAAATCGAAGTACTGTTTTGGTACTTTGTAGGGATTTTCCTTTTACAATTAGGGAATTATCCCCATGTTGGAACAATGGAAAGGAGTATCTTTGCAGAAGATAAGCTCCACGTCAGCAAATGGGGAAGTGAAAGAAGTTATAACTTCTGAACTTGAGAAATTCTATAAACACCAACCTTCAAAAACAGTAAAGACAATGAAGAGAAATGAAGTAATGGCAATTATCGCCACCAGCCTGATGCTCTTTGCCTTATGCCTCTCGGCTTCGGCTAAAGACAGAAACGAGAAAGTGATCAACAACAGTACAAGAATTGACGATGACAACAACCGCAAACCAACGGTTACGGTATGTCCGGAACGTCCTACCCCACCAACTCTCGGTCCGGCATTCTGTCCCGAAGAGGGAACACGCTATGGCTACAGTCTCAGCAACCAAAGCTTCTCCATACTATATAATAAGGTGAAGAAGGCATCATTCGATGACAACAAGTTCGACCTGATAGAGGTCGCCAGCTTAGGATGCTACTACTCCTGCTCACAGGCTGTCAGACTGATGAAGATTTTCACCTTTGACGACGAACGGCTGAAAGCGCTCTCCATGATGGCGCCCCACATCGTTGATCCTCAGAATGCGACCGACATCTATAAACTGTTCAGCTTTGACAGCGATAAGGAAAAGGCTGGAGAAGTCATGAGAAAGTGTAAATAATTGTTTTACCCCTCATGCCGCTACTCCATCGTGGAAATCGTGACATCAGAGAAATCATTCATATAGTCGAGCATACAAAGGGTATGGAAACCGCGTTTCGCCTTCAGTTCCATGCTCACCTCCAAAAACTCGCCCTTGGACGTGCGACGGTCTTTCAACTCATAAGAATGAATCTCTACATTGTCTTGTTTCAGACTCTGGATGAGCTGCTTCACACTATCTATCGAGGGAGCCGTAAAGGACAACTCGATTGTGGTGGTTCCCAACTGTGGTATCAGATAGTTGAGCACCTCAAGTCCCAGGAGCACCATCGCGGTCGTGATGACGGCGGCGACAAACATGCCCGTTCCGCAAGCCAGACCTATGGCTGCTGTCACCCATAAGCCGGCAGCGGTGGTGAGTCCTCTCACCACATTTTTCTGGAAGATGATGGTTCCTGCACCTAAGAAGCCGATGCCCGACACCACCTGGGCTGCTACACGGGAAGAGTCTTTCAGGTCGACACCAAAACCATATTGCGACACCACACAGAAGAGGGCACTTCCCAAGGCTACCAGGAAATGGGTGCGAAAGCCTGCCTCCTTGGCACGATACTCACGCTCTATACCTATCGCTCCGCCCAAGACCATAGCCAACGTCAGCCTTACCATCAGTTCCATATAAGTTGCATCCATAATTGTATTTTTTTTGTAATTTGCGGCCAAATATAAGCAAAAATTACGGGAAAACAACTTCCATCTGCCACTTTTTTGTCCGACAAGCACATTTTTTCTCTTTATTTGCCATTTCAACGTTACTTTCTTGCGAAAATTGACTTTTTATTTGTATTTTTGCAAGCAGACAGAAAAGATTAATACATTATATAATAAACATGGCAACAGTTGACGACAAGAAGATTATCTTCTCTATGGTGGGAGTATCCAAGATTATCCCACAAAATCAGAAACAAATTCTGAAGAACATCTACCTATCGTTCTTCTACGGAGCAAAGATCGGTATCATCGGTTTGAATGGTGCCGGTAAATCTACGTTGATGAAAATCATCGCAGGACTTGAGCAACCTACCCAGGGTGAGGTGGTTTGGAGCCCAGGCTACTCTGTGGGCTACTTGCCTCAGGATCCTCCGCTCGACGAGAACAAGACCGTGAAGGAGAACGTGATGGAGGGTGTGCAGAAAATATACGATGCACTCGCTGAATACGAGGACATTAACAATAAATTCGGACTCGAGGAATACTATGGCGATCCCGACAAGATGGACAAGCTGATGCAGCGACAGGCCGAGGTGCAGGACATCATTGATGCTACCGACGCCTGGAACATCGACTCTAAGCTGGAGCGTGCGATGGATGCACTGCACTGTCCTCCAGGCGACTGGCCCGTAACCAACCTCTCGGGTGGTGAGCGCCGTCGTGTGGCTCTCTGCCGTCTGCTCCTGCAGAAGCCTGATGTCCTCCTACTCGATGAGCCTACCAACCACTTGGATGCTGAGAGTATCGACTGGTTGGAGCAGCACCTGCAGCAATATGAGGGAACAGTCATCGCCGTCACTCACGACCGATACTTCCTCGACGATGTGAGCGAGTGGATATTGGAACTCGACCGTGGCGAGGGAATCCCATGGAAGGGCAACTATTCGTCATGGCTCGACCAAAAGACCAAGCGAATGATACAGGAAGAGAAGACTGCCTCTAAGCGCCGCAAGACGTTGGAGCGCGAGTTGGAATGGGTACGCATGGCACCTAAGGCCCGACAGGCTAAGGGTAAGGCCCGTCTTAACTCCTACGAGCAGATGCTCAACCAGGAGCAGAAGGAACGCGAGGAGAAACTGGAGATCTTCATCCCTAACGGTCCTCGCTTAGGCAACAAGGTGATCGAGGCTCAGCACGTAAAGAAGGCTTTCGGAGAGAAGGTGCTCTTCAACGACCTCAACTTCATGCTTCCTCCTAACGGCATCGTGGGTGTCATCGGTCCTAACGGAGCCGGAAAGACTACCCTCTTCCGCCTCATCATGGGACTGGAGCAGGCCGACGGCGGCAACTTCGAGGTGGGTGAGACCGTGAAGCTTGCCTATGTGGACCAGCAGCACAAGGACATCGATCCTCAGAAGACGGTTTACGAAGTCATCTCACAGGGCAACGAGACCTTGCGTCTTGGCGGACGTGATGTGAACGCACGAGCCTATATCTCGCGATTCAACTTCTCGGGTACCGATCAGAGCAAGCTCTGCAGTGTGCTTTCGGGTGGTGAGCGCAACCGCCTGCAGTTGGCCTTGGCGCTGAAGCAGGAAGGCAACGTGCTTCTGCTCGATGAGCCTACCAACGATATCGACGTGAATACGCTGCGCGCCTTGGAGGAAGGTCTGGAGGCCTTTGCGGGATGTGCGGTTGTCATCAGTCACGACCGTTGGTTCCTCGACCGTATCTGTACTCACATCCTTGCCTTCGAGGGTAATGGTGAGGTATTCTTCTTCGAGGGAAGCTACTCGGAATATGAGATCAACAAGGCCCGCCGTCTTGGCGATACTGAGATCAAGAAGGGTCGCTATCGTAAGTTGATGGAAGAATAAAAGTATAAGAATAAAATATCAGAGAAAATGAAAAAGTTAATGATTATCTCACTGGCTCTTGTATCAATGTTTACAAGCGCCAACGCCCAACTCTTGTATAAGATTTCGGGCAAAGACCTTAAGTCACCATCCTACATCGTAGGAACTTATCATCTGGCACCCGTCAGTTTCGTCAATGCCATAGAGGGTATCCCTGACGCTCTCACCAATACCGAACAGGTATGCGGAGAGCTCGACATGGAAGATATGAAGAAACCAGAAAGTGTACAGAAAATGGCAGTTGCCATGCTGCTCCCTCACGGCAAGAAACTCAAGAGCATGCTTACCGAAGAAGAGTACACACGACTCAACAAACTGCTCAAGGACCTGACAAGTGCCGATATGAGCAACCCTATCGTGGAGGCTAAGTTTGGCAACATCACACCGCAGGCTCTCAACACACAGCTCACCCTGCTCATGTCGCTCAAGCATGCCCGTGGCTTTGACCCTACACAGTCGTTCGACGACTACTTCCAGAAGTTTGCCAAGCGCAACCACGAGCCTGTCATCGGTCTTGAGACGGTTGACAAGCAGATAGAGGTGCTCTTCAAGAGTATTCCTCTCGAGCGCCAGAAGCAACTCCTGATGTGCCTCGTCGACAACACGGAATATTACAACATGGTAACGCAACGCCTCAGTGACGCCTACTTCGCTCAGAACATGAAGCAGATAGAAGAGGTGATCAGCGAGAAGCGCAACGACAGCTGCGACGACACGAAAGAGGAGTATGCCATCATGTTCGACAACCGCAATGCTGACTGGGTGGCAAAAATGCCTGCCATCATGAGCGACAAACCAACCTTCTTTGCCGTAGGTGCCGGTCATCTGCCAGGCGAAAAGGGTGTGCTCAACCTCCTCAAGCTGGCTGGCTACGAGGTAGAGGCTGTGAAATGATTTTCAAAACAAACAACTATATGAAGAAACTATTTTTATCTCTCGCTTTTCTGCTCCCCATGATGGGAACGATGGCGCAAACCCAGGTAAAGACGGCCGAGGGTATCCTCGAAGGAAAAGACCTCTCGGGCATCAAGGTGTTTAAAGGTGTTCCGTTTGCTGCTCCTCCAGTGGGCAACCTCAGATGGAAGGCTCCGCAGCCAGCAAAGCACTGGGACGGTGTGCGCGAGGCTAAAGAGTATGGTCCTAATCCAATGCAGGAACCACTCTTCGGCGATATGAACTTCGGAACCAAGGTGAACAGCGAAGACTGTCTATACCTTAATATATGGACTCCTGCCAAGACGATGAAAGAGCATCTGCCCGTATTGATCTATTTCAATGGCGGAGGACTGATGGCAGGAAGCGGAAGCGAGGCTCGATATGCTGGCGACGCGATGGCGAGAAAGGGCATCATCTCTATCACCGCCAACTATCGCGAGGGTATCTTCGGTTTCTTCGCGCATCCACAACTCTCCAAGGAGACCACCTATAAAGGATCGGGCAACTATGGTTTCATGGACCAGGTGGCTGCCATAAAATGGGTGAAAGACAATATCGAGGCCTTCGGAGGCGACCCCAACCGCATCACAATCGTTGGCGAATCGGCCGGTTCGATGTCGGTAAGTGCCTTGATGGCTTCGCCTCTCTGCCAGGGTCTCTTTGCACAGGCCATGGGTTCCAGCGGCTCGGTCATGGGATTCAAAAAGGTGCTTACCCTGAAGGAAGCTGAGCAGAAGGGTGTGGAAATGGCACAGAAAATAGCTGCACAGATGGTCGGTAAGACCGATAAGACAAAGGGAAAGGCAAGCAAGAAGAAAGCCCCTAAGGCTGACATCAACATGCTTCGCAACCTTCCTGCTGAAGAGCTGCTGAAGTTGGCTTCCGTCAAGTCGCTCCCCGCGTACAACATCGACGGATATTTCTTCGTAGAGCAACCTGAAGAGACTTTCGCCAAAGGCAACCAGACCAAGGTGCCTCTACTCGTGGGCGGCAACAATCAGGAGATGACACCATTGGCTGTACTGATGGGCAAACAGCCTGTGGTGGAGAACCTGAAGGCTGGTGCCAAAGCTACTTTCGGCGAAGAGAACATAGATGAGTTGTTCCGTCTTTACGGCATCACTACCGATAAGGATGTGCTGGAGCAACCGGGTGTGAACTTGGCTTCTGACATCTTCCTCGACTATTCCACATGGAAGTGGGGCAACATGCACAAGCTGACAAGCGGACAACCCGTTTACCGTTATCGCTATTGTCATCCCCGTCCTGCCATGGCCATCAAGGGAAAGGTGGCTGCCCTGGCTGGTGGTGTGATAGACGCCAAGGAGGGTGAGGCTCCTGCCCCACAGGACAAGGGTGCCGTACACTCTGCCGATATCGAGTATGCCATGGGCACTCTGCCTACCAACCGTATTTACAACTGGCAACCTGCCGACTACATGATAAGCGACATCTTCAACCAGTACTACATCAACTTTGTGAAGACTGGCAACCCCAACGGACTGGGTCTGCCTGAATGGCCTTCCACCAACGGTAAAGCCATCGCTCCTGTGCTACAGATCGACGAGAACACGGTGGTAAAGACCGATGCCCAGATGGAGAAGCGATATGAGTTTATCGACCAACTGTTCTGGAAGTAAAGCGGTCAAATGGTTCTCAAAACCAATATAGAAATGAATATAAAATCAATAGGTAGTAAAATAAAAGGAAACCCCACGAAGATGGAGGGGACGGTATATTCGATACTTATCATTTGTGGCATTTCCCACTTTCTGAATGATATGATTCAGTCGATCATCCCCTCCATCTACCCCATCATCAAGGATAAGTTCGACTTCTCGTTCGCACAAATCGGAATCATCACCCTGATGTTTCAGATGGCGTCATCGATTCTGCAACCCTTTACCGGACTGTATGCCGACAAGCATCCACGTCCCTATGCCCTCTCCGTGGGTATGTGTTTCACACTCATCGGTCTGCTGATGCTGGCCTTCTCAGAAAATTATCTGCTGATTCTCCTCTCTGTGAGCATCGTGGGTTTAGGCTCATCCGTGTTCCACCCCACTGCATCACGAGTAGCCCAGTTGGCATCGGGAGGCAGGAAGAGTCTGGCACAGTCCATTTTTCAGGTAGGCGGCAACGGTGGCTCGGCGATAGGTCCTCTCCTTGCAGCCCTCATCATCCTGCCTTTCGGACAGCACGCCATCTCGTGGTTTGCCCTTGCCGCCTTGCTCGCCTCCCTTATCATGATCAGATTAGGGGCATGGTACAAGGCCCGGTTGGCGTATGTGGTGACGCATCCGCAGAAAAACGTCACCCTGAACAACGACATCTCGAAGCGGGCAAAATATGGGGCACTGCTCATCCTCGTGCTGCTCATCTTCTCGAAGTATTTCTATACCTCCTGCATCACGAGCTACTTCACCTTCTTCCTGATCGACAAGTTTGGCATCTCGGTACAGGTTTCTCAGTTGTGTCTGTTCGTCTTTCTTGCCGCCTTTGCCATTGGTACTGTGGCTGGAGGTATGTTGGGTGATAAGTTTGGGCGCAAGTACGTCATCTGGTTCTCTATCCTCGGCGCAGCGCCCTTCGCCCTCATCATGCCCTTCGCCAACCTGTTCTGGACTCTCGTCTGCACCTTCCTTTCAGGATTGATCATTGCCTCGGCTTTCTCGTCTATCGTGGTGTACGCCACTGACCTGATGCCCGACAAGGTGGGTCTCATTGCCGGCATCTTCTTCGGACTGATGTTTGGTTTAGGAGGTTTGGGCTCCGCCTTCTTCGGATGGTTAGCAGACAAGACCAGCATCGAGTTCATCTTCCAGGTAAGCGCCTTCCTGCCTCTGCTCGGCATCATTGCCGGATTCCTGCCTAACACGCAAAAGAAGAGGAAATAAGGGAGAGTTTTTGGGAGGAGTTAAAGGAGATAAGGAGTTAAGGAGTTAGAGGAGTTAAGGGAGTTAAAGGAGTTAAAGGAGTTAAGGGAGTTAAGGGAGTTAAAGGAGTTAAGGGAGTTAAGACAAATGCCTTTGTGGACATGAAATTAAACATCACACCCTACCATACAGGTCAAAAAAATCTTCAACATCCTCAAAAAATCTTCAACATTCCCAAAAACTCTTCAACTTCCCAAAAATGTAGGGTGAAAAACTTGCATATAAGAAAATAATCATGTATATTTGCTGCGTGATTATACTAACTCAACTATTGCAAATGGGGAAGTTAGAGAAGTTAAATTAAAAAGCAGTAAAGTATGAAAAAGAAATTGGTATTGACAGCAGCCGTTATCGCTGCTCTATCTGTTGGATCTTGCAACAGCAAGAAGACCAACGCTCCTGAGACCGATCAAGACAGCCTCAGCTATGCAGAAAAAGATTCGCTTGATTCAAACGACTTTGTACTCGACTCTATTGCAGGTACTTACGAGGGAACACTTCCCGCTGCCGACTGTCCTGGCATCAAGACCGTGCTGACCCTCAATGCAGACAGCACCTACCAGTATTCTGCCGACTACATTGACCGTAAAGACGGACACGACGAGGCAAGCGGAATCTACAAACTCCTGTCGAACGGTGTGATAGAAATCACCCGTCCTTCGAGTGGAGAAACTTCTTACTATAAGGTAAGAGATGCTCATAGTCTCATCATGACCGACTCCATCGGTAACGAGCCAGAAGGCGCCATGGCCAAGCACTATGTGCTGACCAAGAAGTAAGAAAAGACAAACGTCAGGCTACACCCAACAGCTCTATCTCAAAAATAAGGGTAGAGCCACCGGGGATGCCTGGCTGTGAGAACTTGCCATACCCCATCTCTGCAGGTATGTAGATTTCCCACTTGGCGCCTACCGTCATCTGTTGCATGGCGACAATCCATCCTTCTATCAGTTCGCACAGGCGAAATGCTACAGGAGCTCCACCACGGCTGGAATCAAACTTCTTGCCGTTGATGGTCCATCCCGTATAGTGTGCCGTAACGATGCTTCTTCGGCCTGGTTTAGCACCATCAGGATTGCCTGCTTTCAGCACTTTATAATAGATGCCACGGGGCAAGGCCTGTACGCCTTCCTCGCGAGCCTTCTCTTCTAACCAACGCTTGTTGGCTTCTACGTATTCTCTTTTTGCCATTTTTGGGGGTCGATTAATGATGCTCTGGCACAATGGCAAGATACACCAAGTCGTGGTCGGTGAGGTTCTCCATATAGTGGGCATGGTTCATGGGGCAGTAGTGTACCTGTCCGGCACGTACCTCCTCCACACTGTCATCATAGTGGAATGTAGCCGTTCCGCTTATCACAAACACCACCTCGCAGTTGCCCTCGTGGGTATGCAGTCCTGTGGTAGCTCCCGGACGAAGTGTAGAATACATGATCTTCACCTTGTCGTCCACGAAGTTTCGAGTGTCCAACTTTCCTTTTCCTCCCTTGAAGCCCTCGAGATGAGCCTCAGCAATTTTTTCAAAATCTATTACCATATTTTTATTTGTTGAATTTTAGCTGGGTTCAGAAGTAAAAGCCCTACACCAAGGCATCGAGATGTTTTTTCAGCTCTTTCAGCTCATCGCGCACACTGATGAGCGTCTCCAGAACATCTGAAGATTTCTCAGCGCCAGTCCTGTTCTGTGACAGATACTTGCGGGCAGCAGCAATCTTGAGGCCCTTCACCTTGATGAGCGAATAGATGACCTTTATCTGCTCTATGTCCTTCTCGGTATACTGACGAACCTTGTTGGATGTGACCTTGGGTTTGAGGAAAGGAAACTCTTTCTCCCAGTACCTCAGCGTAGACTCGTTGACACCCACTTCCTCGGCCACTTCCTTAATGGAGTAGTACAATTTGACGTTTTTATCTGTTTTCAGAGCCATAATTTGCAACTTTTTATCAAACAATGATTAATTGATTTGCAAATTTAAGCAATTCTTCTTATCTTTGCAAAGAATTTCGGAAAAAAATAAAGATTAATACAAAATAGATATGATGACAGCTAATGAAGTGCGCGAATCCTTCAAGAAATTCTTCGAAGGCAAAGGCCACAAAATTGTTCCATCAGCACCTATGGTTATCAAGGATGACCCTACGCTGATGTTTACAAATGCTGGTATGAACCAGTGGAAAGACATCATCCTCGGTACAAAGGACCCAGGTAAGGATGTACGTCGTGTTGATACTCAGAAATGTCTCCGTGTTAGCGGTAAGCACAACGACCTCGAAGAGGTAGGTCATGATACTTATCACCACACCATGTTCGAGATGCTCGGTAACTGGAGCTTCGGCGACTACTTCAAGGAGGGTGCCATCGATATGGCATGGGAATACCTCACTGAAATACTGAAGCTCAACCCAGAGGACCTCTACGTTACCGTATTCGAGGGCTGCAAAGAGGAAGGTCTGGAGCGCGACAACGAGGCTGCAGGTTACTGGGCCAAGCACGTACCTGCCGACCACATCATCAACGGCAACAAGCACGACAACTTCTGGGAGATGGGCGATACGGGTCCTTGCGGTCCTTGCTCAGAGATCCATGTTGACTCTCGTACTCCTGAGGAGAAGGCTCAGGTGCCAGGCCGTGAGTTGGTAAACAAGGACAACCCACAGGTGATCGAGATCTGGAACATCGTGTTCATGCAGTACAACCGCAAGGCTGACGGTTCTCTCGAACCTCTCCCTATGCACGTCATCGATACCGGTATGGGCTTCGAGCGCCTGGTTCGCATGCTGCAGGACAAGCACTCTAACTATGATACAGATATCTTCCAGCCAATCATCAAGGAAATCGAGGCTATCTCTGGCAAGAAGTATGGTTTCACTACTCCTACCGGTGAGAATGGCGAGGGTAAGGATGAGCAGGAGAAGATCGACATCGCCATGCGTGTCTGCGCCGACCACCTGCGTGCCGTAGCCTTCTCTATCGCCGACGGTCAGTTGCCAAGCAACGCCAAGGCTGGTTACGTCATCCGCCGCATCTTGCGCCGTGCCGTACGTTACGCTTACACCTTCCTCGGCCAGAAGCAGGCATTCATGTACAAGCTCGTCAATGTATTGGTAGAGCAGATGGGTGCAGCCTTCCCTGAGTTGCCAGCTCAGCAGGAGCTCATCACCCGCGTGATGAAAGAGGAAGAGGATTCATTCCTCCGCACCCTGGAGAAGGGTATCAACCTCCTCAATGGCGATATGGACGAGCTCAAGGCTCATAGCGAGACTCAGCTCGACGGCGTAAGCGCTTTCCGTCTCTTCGACACCTATGGTTTCCCTCTCGACCTGACAGAGCTTATCTGCCGTGAGAATGGTTACACTGTAGACGCAGCAGGCTTCGACGAGGAGATGAAGAAGCAGAAGGAGCGTGCCCGCAATGCTGCTGCCGTAGAGAACGGCGACTGGGAAGTACTGAAGGAAGGCGACCAGAACTTCGTGGGTTACGACTATACAGAATATGAGTGCCACATCCTGCGCTATCGCAAGGTGACACAGAAGAAGAACAGCTTCTACGAGTTGGTACTCGACAACACTCCATTCTATGGTGAGATGGGTGGACAGGTTGGCGACAAGGGTGTACTCGTCAACGAGGACGAGACCATCGAGGTCATCGACACCAAGCGCGAGAACAACCAGAGCATCCACATCGTGAAGGAACTGCCAAAGAACCTGACAGCAGACTTCATGGCTTGCGTCGATATCGACAGCCGTGAGGGCAGTGCTGCCAACCATACTGCCACCCACCTGCTCGACTACTGTCTGAAGCAGGTACTGGGCGATCACGTAGAGCAGAAGGGTTCTTATGTAGATAAAGACACCTTGCGTTTCGACTTCTCTCACTTCCAGAAGGTAACTGACGAGGAGCTTCGCCAGGTAGAGCGCAAGGTGAACGAGATGATACGTGCCGACTATCCATTGGATGAGCATCGCGATACTCCTATCGAGGAGGCTAAGGAGCTTGGCGCTATCGCCCTCTTCGGCGAGAAGTATGGCGACAAGGTTCGTGTGGTTCGCTTCGGTCCATCTGCCGAGTTCTGTGGTGGTATTCATGCCAAGAGCACCGGTAAGATTGGTTTCTTCAAGATTATCTCTGAGAGCAGCGTAGCTGCCGGCATCCGCCGTATCGAGGCTTTAACAGGCAAGGCTTGCGAGGAGGCCATCTACGGTTTGCAGGATACCATCGTAGCTCTGAAGGGCTTGTTCAACAACGCCAAGGATCTCGAGGGTGTCATCAGAAAGTACATCGACGAGCACGATGCCCTGAAGAAGGACGTTGAGAAGTTCCAGGCTCAGGCTGTGGAGCGTGCAAAGGATAAGCTTGTAGAGAATGCCAAGGAGGTGAACGGTGTGAAGGTTGTCACAGCCGTATTGCCTATGGAGCCAGCAGCTGCCAAGGATTTGGTATTCAAGGTTCGCGAGGCATTGCCAGAGAACATGATCTGCGTGGTAGGTTCAGTATACAACGACAAGCCAATGCTCAGCGTGATGTTCAGCGACGACATGGTAAAGGATCACGGTTTGAACGCTGGTAAAATGATTCGCGAAGCTGCCAAGTTGATTCAGGGCGGCGGTGGCGGTCAGCCTCACTATGCCCAGGCAGGCGGTAAGAACAAGGACGGCTTGAGCGCTGCAGTTGATAAGGTTGTAGAGCTGGCTCAGCTGTAATAAGCTTCCACATTTGAATATATGATAGAGTTATCTTAACTCTTATATATAATAAGGTATAAAGGGTTGCAATCCATCTTTTCGAGGATTGCAACCCTTTTTCTGTTTATCCGTTTATTATCTTTTTATGATAATATCAAGTATCTTTTGCTGATGAACCTTCATATCTTCTGCATTCCATACCATACCATACTCACGATTCAATTCACCATTCACCAATTATGGAAAAATTACCAAAACTATTAATCTCTTTATCACAGAGCGGCTTAAATCAATGCATAAAAGATAAAAATCCATAAAATATTCGCAAAAATAGCGAACACTAATTATAAAGTATTATCTTTGCAATCAACAAAACATATATAATTATGGAAATAATATTTGAAGAGGATTATCTCCGAGAATTATATTATGAGGGTAAAGCGCATAACAAAAAGTATCGCTTCCAACCTCAAATCATAAAGAAGTACGTTCGAGTTATTGACCTTATGGCATCCTTGAACAGTACAGCTGATTTTTATCGCTACAAAGCTTTACATTACGAAGTTCTTGTGGGTGATAAGAAAGATCGTGAATCTGTTAGAGTCAATGACCAATATAGAATAGAGTTTCATTCAGAAGTTGTTGGCAACGAAAAACAAATCACGATATGTAATATATTAGAATTATCAAACCATTATAAATAAAAAACAGCATTATGTCAAACTTAGGTTTTGGTTTTTACCCAACTCACCCTGGTGAGGTTTTGAAAGAAGAATTAGAAGAACGTGGCATTTCGCAAAGAAAATTTGCGGAAAGTATTGGTATGGGATATTCCGTACTCAACGAGATACTGAATGGCAAACGTCCCGTTACCACAACTTCTGCTCTGATGTTTGAGGCTGCACTAGATATTCCTGCAGATTCTCTCCTAAAATTGCAGATGAAATACAATATGCATACTGCTCGAAAAGATAATGCTTTGGTAGAAAAACTTAAGCAGATTCGCAAAGTTGCAGCCATACTGTAAAATATATAATAAGGTATAGATATGCAGGGCGGACGCATCAAAATGCGTTCGCCCTGCCTGCACATGAGATTTGGGCGGGTATTCCTGCCAAGAAGGTAAAGGCCTGTGCTCCCGGACAAGCCGAGGAGTTTGCCAAACATTATTCGGGATACATCAAGGACTGGTATCTGAAGGAAGATTGATAGAAAGGTATCTTGGCAAGGAGACCATCATCGTATTAATAGGTTAACGACATGTAGTAAAAGCTGCATGATGAAGATGATTCGTGACCGTAAAACAAAAATGCGCCCGCACAATACGGACGCATTTCTGTTTTTATAAAAGCTCTATCTTTCCACCTTGAATATAGCGGCACTTATGCCAGAAGCTTTAATCACATCAGTCTTTTTTCCTGATTTATACACAACCTTTCCTGTGGAAAGAACAGAAACTGCCTTACCACCTACGGAGCTGATATTGAGAGAAGCTGCCTTGGCACCAGGATTCACGACAACAACATACTTCTCCTCACCCAAAGTGCGCTCATATACCATCGGATATTCCTGCCCATTCTGGTTCAGGAGTTTCCAATCACCCTCATTGTCAAGAGCCTTGGCTGAATGACGCAAAGCGGTCAGCTTACGGGTATATGACAACAGAGATTTCTGATCACCCTGCTGAGCCTCAACGGTCAACTTTCCGTTTTCCGTATCTACAGGGAAGTAGAGTTTATCAGGTGCACTCGTAGAGAAGCCGGCATTCTTGCCCTTGGTCCACTGCATCGGAGTGCGGGTACCAGAACGCTCATTGCTACCCTCCTTGTTAGGGAGATTCATCTGATACTTCATACCAATCTCATCACCATAATAGATAAACGGAATACCAGGCATGGTGAGGAAGAAGGTCATCGCCACCTTCAACTGGTCTGGCGTATTGCGGGTACCGATGTTAGGGCGCTGGTAATCGTGGTTGGCAGATGGAACAGCGATGTAGCCGAGATTCTTGGTGGCATTGAATGCCTTGGTATAGTTCTCGCTAAATTCCTTAAGCGACCCCCTGCCCTGCTTGTCGAAATAGCAGTTCTGGTAACTCTGCTCCCACTTGCCCCATGGAGTCTTGCGGTCGAAGAACAGAGAGGCATATCCCTTGAGACCGAAATGGATGTAGAAATCGATGTTGAAGCCGGCAGGAATGGCTTGCTGCGGATTAGCCCACTCTGAAATCAAGACGGTCTCTGGATAATACTTATCCTTCCAGGCACGCATCTCCTTCCAGAGCTTGGAAACCTCCGTCTTGTCGGGGTCGTTCTTGACAAGCGATGACGCCATATCTACACGGAAGCCATCCACACCCTTATCAAACCAGAAAGCCATGATGTTACGTATCTCCCTGCGGACAGCCTGTGGTCCTGGAGCATCTACGCCCTGCTCCCAAGGATGATTTGGATCTGGATGAGCAAAACCATAGTTCAAGGCAGGCTGGCACTCGAAGAAATTCTTCTCATAATACTTGGCACGAGGAGCATTAGCCTCCACATATCTTCCTCGGGTACTAGACTCCGGACTTGCTTCCTGATGACGGGCTTCTATTTCTTTCTTCTCACTCTCAGGGATATCATTCATCCAGATATAATAATCACTGTAACGCTGGTTAGGATCTTTCTCGGAAGACTCCTTAAACCAGACACACTTGGTACTGGAATGTCCTGCCACCAGGTCGAGACAAACCTTGATGCCACGCTTATGGGCCTCATTGACCAATGTAACCAAATCGGTATTGGTACCGAATCGAGGATCCACCTTGTAGAAATCGATGACATCATAGCCACCATCAAACCATCCCGACTCAAAGATTGGATTGAGCCAGAGGGCGTTCACACCCAGAGACTTGATGTAATCCAACTTGGAAGTGATACCGGGAAGATCGCCAATACCGTTGCCATCAGTATCCATATAGGAAGATGGATAAATCTGATAGAAAAGTGCATCACTCAACCAAGCCGGTCCCTTCTTCTGTTCTGCCTGAACAGAAAGTGTGGTTGCCGCCAAAGCTGCAACCAACAGCATTTTATTCATTCTTTTCATAAGCAACATTATTTATTCAAAAAAACTTTCTTTCATAATAACTCAAAATTCTGTATTTTATTGTGCAAGAATGCTAATATCAGAAAATACATCGACGAGCACGATGCCCTGAAGAAGGACGTTGAGAAGTTCCTGGCTCAGGCTGTGGAGCGCGCCAAGGATAAGCTCGCAGCCAACGCCAAGGGTTACAACAAGCATTGAATATCATTGAAATAACACCATCTATAAGTTATAAAAAACAAAAATAGATAAGTTTTATCACTTATAAGTAAAACTTTTCGTATATTTGCAGAAAATTTCATTTATAAGTGATAAAAAATTACATATCCTTTCTTTGTGAAGCCTATATCCTACACAAGGTGAACCGCTATGACATCCACGGCAAACGTATCTTTGAAACCAACGATAAGTTTTATTTTGAAGACAACGGCATTAGAAATGCCATTGCCGGGGGAACACGTGAAGGAGACATTGAGAAAGTGATAGAGAATATCATCTATCAGAACCTCATACGCTTGGGCTATCAAGTATATGTAGGACAACTGCAAGCTGGAGAAATCGACTTTGTATGTACCAAACCAGGCGGCGAACGCATCTACGTGCAAGCTTCCTACATCATAGCCGACGATGCAACCAGAGAACGGGAGTTTGGCAATCTCCGTTCCATCAAAGACAACTATCCGAAGTACGTTATCTCCATGACTCCTCTGCTCACCTAAAATGATAATGACGGAATCACGCACCTGCATCTTCGCAAGTTCCTGACTGAAGGAATATAAAAACGATAGAGCAAACCTGTTACATAGCCATTGCCATAACCTTCGTGGCACTCTCAACGGTAATCATGCGAACATACTGTCGCTTTGTCTGTCCTACGGGATCGCTCTTGAAATATAGTCAATATTCTATTTTAAACTCAAGTTTCGCAAGCTCAGAAGTTAAAGGAGTTAAAGGAGTTATCGCTCCCTACGGTCGCTGAGGAGTTAAGACAACAGTCTTTTTGGCGTAGTTTTTTAAGCAGCAAGACAAACGTCTTAACTCCTTAACTTCCTTAACTCCTTAAACTTCCTGATATGCGAAAGTTCAGTAATGTAACTTAGCCCCTTGAATTTTCCATTTTCCTGGAGAGAAATACTAAGCCCTTATTCCTCCCCATTCAGACATTCGCCCGTCTCATAACTCTTCGTCATATCCTTTAAGATATCTATCATCTCCTGCCTTAGACTCTCGGGGTTCAGTACGATGAGGTTTCTGCCATGCCACAACAGTTCCTGAAGGAAATCACGGCTGGGGCGAACGGTGAGGGTATATTCCCGATACATTCCATCTCTCGACTCCTTTACTTTCTGCTGACTCTCGTGCAGCGGAACCTCCTCGATGTAGTTGTATTCCGGATAGAAGGCACGGATGCGGATTTTTTCCACGGGCACATCTTCCATCCGATAGATGCCAAAGCAATCTTCATAATAATTCTCTGGAGTCAGGAACTTCTTCATCTTTGCCGGCAACGGATGCTTCTCGCAAATAAGCTTCAGGAAACTGATGCGGTCGAAAGGAAGACAGCGAACGAGTTTTCTCACATCAACCTCAGCATTCAAATCAGCATCTCCATCAATCTCAGCACTTGAATTGGCTTTCCCTTCGGACGCCGAACGTTGTTTCTTCACTCCAATCACGTACCATCTCTGCTTGTAGTATCTCACGAAAGCCGGTTGCAGCACGATATCGCTCTCTGCTCCGAAACCCGAAACATACTTAAACTTCAGCAGATATTGCTTATCTATCGCTGCAAGAATATCATCCAGATATTCCGTGTTATATGGCGGCGTATCGAGCATCACCTTGTTATGAAATTTCAGCATATCACCAAGCGAAGCCAACCGCAGGGAACTCAGCATCCATTCCGTCACATCATCATTAGCGATCGGATCACGCTTCAGATAATACCGATAGCCGTCGCTCTTGTCGCATTCCACAGTAATGCCAAACTGCGACTGGATATTTTCACGATAACGATGAAAGGTACGTTTGTCCAGCTCATCCTCATCCTGATTAGCGTTGGCATCACGCCACTCATTAGCAATCTCCTCAAAGGTAAGATGCTTACGATCCAAGAGGCCTATCAGCCAACTATAGAATTTTACACGATTGTCCATAATCTCTAAAAATCTAATGAATATTTACGAGAAATGCCTAAAAAGAAAAGGAGAAAAGATAGCCAACAAAATGGTAATGCTAAATGCTGGCGTTTCTGACTTTTGTCATATACCAATGCGCGATACACTTGTGCCCGATGCTTGAAATGAACTGTGAACAAACTCGTCTCTTTGCATGAAACACATGAATTTTTAATAATGCTAACACAGACCTATTGCCTGATGTCAGCCTCTTGCTGCCTCTATCTTTTCTCCGAAAGTTTTAATCTACTTAATGAAAAATTCAATCCTCGCTCCATTATCGGGGCAAGTCTTGCAAATCCACCAAGTCTACAGTCCAGTTCAAACTCTGAATTTTCAGGTCGAGCTCCCGATACTGCTTGGCATAGGTATCAGCCTCCTTACGAAGAGCCTTTATATCTATGGTTCTAACATATTTCAGTTCGTTTCTACCAAAGCGTGTATCGTTGGCAGCTACGTAGTTCACCACCTCTTTCAATGCCTTGACACGCAACGACAAGACGTCTCTCTTGGCTATCAATCGAGTCAAGGAGTCTCCGTCCTGAACTATCTGAACGTTGGTGATGTTGATGCGATAAATCAAGTCTTCCAACTGGACGAGTGCTTCATCCAGTTCCTTGTACAGTTCCTCCACGTTATCGCAGGGTTCATCGCCCTCCTGCACTTTGGCGCTTTCCTTGATACGTTCTTTCAGTTGTCCCACTCTCTTCTGCAAGTCGGCTCTGATGCTCAATGCTTCTGCTAACTTCATAATCTTCTATTTTTTATATATGACGTTAAACTTCTTGTTTTATTATGTCAAGGTATCAGCCTTTTTGTGTTCTACCCAAGCAAGGCACATCCTCAGGCCAATGAGGGTCGGTTTCATTTCCATCATCAGCATAACGAATATCTCGCTGTTCGGATATATTGCGGTCGTATTTCAGTTCCACTCTCACCGTGAAGTCATCCATACGAAGAATATCTGGCAGGCACCAAGGCTCATGAGTATGCAAGGCATGCATCGCATAACAGATACACAAATGGTCGTACGCCTTGTTGTGCAGATAGCCTTCCGCCCACGACGTGCCATCGTCGAGCGTATCAGTCAACTTTCTCAACGTATCCTCTTCGTTGCCGAAAAAGTTGGCAGACGCACCATTCACGATGGTATCCATCTTGCAATGTCCTGTACTGAGCAACTCATCTGTCAGATGAATCATATAGTCGAGGTCGGAACCGTAATAGTCATCATTCTCCAGATGCAAGACCGAGTCTTTGTCAGCATACTCGAATCGAAGTGTACCTTCCAAGTCATAGCAGAAACGGTCGTCCACCTTGTATGGCGAACGGTAGAGCGTAAGCCAAAGGTTACGGCACTGCTCAAAACACTCTAAGGTGAGTTTGTAGAGTTTGTCGTTCAACTTGCTCAATCGTTCCACCTCGGCAGCAGTAGGATGAAGCATCATCTCGTCGAGCGTCACCTCACGAAGCCCAAGCAAGTCGTCCAAGAGCTCTCGCTCCGACTCACTGAAGTTTCTGAAGAAATAGTCAGGATTGTTCTCTTCCCGATTCACCACCTTCTTGATACGACGTTCCACATCTTGCACGATGGCACGCTTATCCTCTATCGTAGACTTTTCTCTTATAAAGTCTATAAATTTGAAGTGAGGCTCCGAACTATAGCTACGGTCGTTCTCTACATCATCTATCAGTTTCATCCATTCCTTTTCCATTTACTTCCTCTTTAAAGATTACGTTTCCTTTTTTCCATTGATACACCTCTCGCTCATATCTCAAGCTGACATCCGTCCAAAAATCATCCATACGGAGGATGTCTGGCAAAGAGTAATGCTCATGACTATGGAGCGAGTGAAGGAGATGGCAGATGCAAAATTTGTCGAAAGCCTGATTGTCGAGATAATCCAAATTCCAGTTGGTCCCATCATCAGCCACCAAAGGTTCATACGAATACCGCCCACTATCCCTAAAATTGCAATGAAAATGGAGCATATACTCGAAGTCTGAGCCATAATAGTCATCATTATCCATCTTGAGGACGGAATCCTCATCATTCCAACTGAAATCAACGTGCTCCTCCACATCATAATAATCCTCGTTTGCCATCAAGCTCGGTGAGTGCAACAAAGACTTCCAGAGGTTGCGACCTTGCGCAAAGGCATCCTTCGACAGTTCATGAAGTTTATCGTTCTGATGTCCCAAACGCTCGATTTCTTCCTCTGTAGGATTTAACATCATCACATTGAGAATCTTTACCCGAGTACTCCAAAGGGAATCAAGCACCTCCCGCTCCTGTTCGCTAAACTTACGGAAAAGGAAACTCTTATCCGCATCATAACGAGCAATCATCTTGATGCGACGCTCTACTTCTTGTACAACTCTGCGCTTGTCATCATCCGACGCTTCGCCCACATAATCCATCAAAGCGAAGAAAGCCTCCGTTTCAAACGGATCTTTCTCAATTGTATCGATAAGTTGAATCCAGTTTTCCTTCATCTTCACCTACGATTTCACCATTACTAACTTCTATTATCTTATCATCGCCAAAGCTTCCTCCCCGTATCTTGTAGGGAGAGTTTCGCTTCAACGTCTTCTCCAAATACTCCAAGTCTTTGGGACGGAGTTGAGTGAGAGCGAAATCCACCTCATTCAGCTGCGACTGATTGCTCAGGGCGAGATGCTGAAGATTGTGACACATGAAGATGTCCAAGCGACGCAACTTGTCGTTCTTGCTCAAATTCAAAGATACCAAGTCCTTTGCTCCATCAATATGCAACTCCTCCAAGAGCGGATTGGCAGAGAAATCCAACTTCTCGTTTCTTATCTCGTGGAAGTCGATGAACTCCAGCAAAGGATTCTTGCTCACGTCGAGTTTCTCCTCGCCATACCCAGAATATCCCAGGATACGTAAGTTAGGACATTCCGTGAGAATCACATCAAAGGTTTTCACCTCGAACATGCCACATCCATCAAATCCGATAATGGCATCTTCCTCTTCCGAACAGATGGTAATGGTGTAGTACATGCCCTTCTCAGGATAGGAATGACCAGCCTCCACCCAAGCCAACTTTTCGGAAGCAGGTTTCTGTTTACCTGTCACGACCTGTACCTTTCCATCGCCCCAAGCGATTCTTGCCTTGCTGCCTTTCTTCAGCATCAAGTGCAAGCCTACGGTCTCCCCCATTGTCCAGTCCAAAGTCTGGATATTGATTGTAATCTGTGCCATAATTCCTTGTTTTTAATGTTTACGACGGCAAAGATAATGCAAACGAGCGCAATGAAAGCTTGCTTTCAAATTGCCGAGTGCAGTTTATCTTATGCAAAATTACAGGTCAGGTGTGTCAAATCGTGGCGCAAGCGAGAAAATTATCTCAAAAATCTTTGTATCACCTTGTACCAATAGTCCCAGGAATAGCCTACGGAAGGATGATTCACCACAAGAGCCTTAACATGCTTGCCACCAGGCATCATGTAGAAGCCATTAGGCACCCAAGTGCCTTCCACTTCCATGTCATTGCAATCCACCCAGTGAACATCAGAAACTTGCTCTTGGCGCCAGTGACCGCCAGGTAAATTGTTCCAAAGCCTCTTACCCCATACAATGATGTACTGAGGCTGATACTTTTCGATGACCTCAAAGAATGCCTTGCCTGCCTGATGATATTGTTCGGCTGCGCCAGCCTCACGAGGACCACCCATCGCCACTTGCAGATAGTTGAAGAAGATGACCGAGTTCCAAATCTTCAGCCTCATCTCTTGATTGGTCTCCTCACCCACTAACGAACGCTCAAACTTCAGAAAAGTCCGCATCCAGTTTTGCCGTTCCTTGTTCTCATTGAGATAATCATCAAGCACCTGCTGCGTAAAGCCCATACACTCCCGATGTAGCTGGCAGTCGCCACAATCCGTACAATTCTCATCACAATAATGACTCTCGCCCAATATCATGATTCGCTTGCCGAATATCCCTCCGTTGACATAATCCTTGCCAACGAAAGGTTGAAAGAAAATATTACTATTCATAGGCTATTTGTCAGTTTTATTCCTCTCATCGATGCTTTTCCATATCTTTCGATAAAAAGTCTTTTTCAAGCCAAACAATCCCCCAAAAAGAAATGCTATATTATATCCTGACGGATATGTATGCATACTGCCACACTTCGGGCATTTTACGGGAGCAGTATATACTGTACACCGCCACTCACAGTCCCATCCCATGAATTTGTTTCCACAATTATCACAGGTAAACTTTGTCATTCCTCTAAACATAAGCAATCCTTTTTTAGAACAATGAAACTATCCAATCATAAGCCATGGTTCCCAAGCGAATAGCCCATGATATCACCACATAAATCAACCAGCAAAGCACGACGATGAACACAGCCGTCCATAATGCCTTCTTGTTCACCTTGTTGATAATCTCCTTATCATCCTCGATATAGCCGGTAACCAGCTTCAAGTTCTCTACATACGAACGCTTGAACACATCCAATATATCGCCAATATAGAAAGGTATGGCACCAATCAGCACATCCATCAAGATATTATAGATGACAGCCAAAGTCAGCGGAATAGACTTAACCACGCAAAGACTGTAATAGATGAATGGGAATGCAAACACGCTCGTCAAAGCATCACCGATACCGACAGGAAGGATGAAGCCAAGGATAGGATCCAAGAACCACTTGTCCATATACTTCGCCGTACCTACCATCAGACGATATGATGGCATGTTCATCATCTTCTCACGCTTTGCAGCTTTTTTATCAGCCCTCGCCTGTTCTTTGGCAAGAGCCGCCTCTCGCTTTTGATCTTCTTTTGCGAAATCCATGCCCAAATCAGCCTGGGCCTGCTGTCTTCTTGAACTTTCCATACGCCTTATAATTCTATTTGTTTCTTACCATTTATAAATTCCGTGAACTCCTGTTCCGAAAGAGAGAAACCGCTCAAGTCGCTCATCAACTCCATAGCTTGCTTACGCTCCACCTCGCTACTAGCCTGATTGATGCGCTTGAACACCTCACGAAGATAAGCACTCTTGTTGTCTATCTTAGCCATTTCACGCTTAAACTCATCAGCATGTTTCTTCAACTCCTTATCGTATGCAGCCGAAGCCAAGCTACCACTGAGCTGCTGCGCTTTGAGTTTAGCGAAACTATCAAACAGAGCGATACCTTTCTGTAAGGATTGTTCCATCGCACCAGTTAACTGCGCCAAGTCTTCCTCGCTATACTCAGCAGGTTTGTTCTGTTGTGCGGTCTTACCCTCTATCTTCTTAGGGTCTTTCATATATGCTTCCACTCCATCGAGCAGATTCTTAGCCATATCCTTGTCGGCATGAAGATTATCTGCCAACATTCCTGTAAACAGAGAAAGGTTCTGCTCCACATCAGTAGGAAGTTTGGCAGCCTCCCTATAATCAGGAATATCTACCGTATGCACCAACTTCTCATCAATCTTGCTTTCCATGATTTCACGTCCAAGTTTCAGCATGGCAACCATATCACGAAGATGTTTCAGCATCTTCAGCTTCAATTCATCAGAGCAAACTATCTTGCTTCTGATCTCCTTAGAAACCTTATCCAGTTCACTGGAGAGTTTGGCATACTCATTTTTGATGCGGGTTTGTTCCTCACGATGAGATTCCAATTCCTCCTTATCCAACTTCAAATCTACCTGATAGCTCTCGTATTCTCTCACAAGAGGGAAGCATACCGCATTCCATTCAGCAAAGTCGCGATAGTAGTTCTTGTTGGCCATACCAAAGGTGATCCAGTTGACGAGGAAGAAAGGCTTGGAAGGCTTCTTCGCCTTCGCTTCCATATAGCTTCCCTGCTTAGACTCCAAGGTAGCGGTGATGTCATTAATCAGTGAGGTATAGACATCGATGTTCTGAAGATGGTCGTTCATTTCCATGTCCAGCGCCTTCATCTGCTGAAGCAGACATTTTCGTTGCTCCTCCAATGGACGAATAGTCTCATCAGCATACAAAGCATCAAGCGTCGCCTTCAAGTCAGAAGCCAACAGTTTTTCTCCATAACGCAAGAACACATTCGCCTTCGGGATTACCACATCATTGAGCGTCTTGCAGATTACCAACAATCGTCCCATATCAGCCTTGATGCGAGTGGCATCATGCTTCACGCTCATCTGGAAAACAGACAAATCTGATTTCAATCGATTGGTGCGTTCGCCAGCATCCATATAATGTTCGAGCATCGTCAATCCTGCCATCGCCAAGCCCAAGGACTTGTTGCCGTTCGACAACGACTTATAAGCTTGCAAAGAACCCTGCAAAGAAGTACGGAAACTAACAGAAATCTCACCAATCAAAGCTGCACATTTTTCCGTGAGCTTGTTATATTCCAGCTCCACATACTTAAGCATCTCGTCCACATCCAGCCACTCTATTCGCTTGAAGTCGAACAGATCAGGAGAAACCATCTTGATGGAGTCGCCATAAATATCGATCAGTTTCAAGGCATAGTCACGATAAACCGTCCCGATATCACTACGCAAGGAGGTAAAATCTTCGATGTTTCCACGAACGCTATCCTCAGCATAGTGATAAGCCTCCACCATCTTGATATATTTATCAAACATGGTAGACGCCTTGCTTCTTACATCTTTCACGCCATTCGTACCCATGACAATATCAGCCATCTTCGACGTTCCCTTAGCAAGAACCAGGTTAAGGTTCTGCTCCACTTGCTCTTTCAACTGCTCCAAAGCAGATGAAGACAACGCCAGTTCCGTCTCGGCTATCTTCAAAGCCTCCCCCTTGTCGCCCTGCTCCAGACTGTCATTCAACTTGTATTCAGCCACAAGGGTTGTACGTGAATTATTGGAAACAAAAGCAATGGCGATATTGCCATTATCATGGAAATATCTGTAGGCATCAAATACCAGCTTACTCACTTCCGAGGAATCGGAAGCTATACCATACTTCTTCAGTTCAAAAGCCAAATCTGCACGAAGATACGTCTTGTTTTCCTTGCAGAGTTCATCAGCAATCGTCTTGATTGCCTGATATACCTTTTGATTATCAGCCATACTGTTCATCGTATTAATATTTATTTATTCTTTATCACTACCTACAAATACCGATGCCTTCATAAAAGAGAAGGTTGCATCAACGAGCCAACCGATGCACGAACCGACTGTAACTATCCACCAGGCAACAAGATAACCCGTAGTACAATTGGTAGCCTTGAAAAGGACATCGCCGTCAAAGAGATGCCTCACCAGATTAGGCAAGAAGAACAATCCATGCGCCAATCCAGCTTGCCATCCATACAATTCCGTACCATTGATGTTGACAAACAATACTGCAGCCACTATTGCAACGATTGGTCGCCAGGGTAGGAACATGAAAACCATTACAAGAAACCCTATAATTTTATTCATTTTTCGTTATACTTTATTTATGCTATGATTTCATCTATACAGACAATTATCTTTTAGATACATCTTGTTGTTTCTAATCTCAGTTGGAGTAAGTTTCTCTTTACGATAATCCTTCAAGGAATCCTTCTGCACCTGAAATCTACTCGTTTCCACAAAGATCAGGCTCTTGTGAATCCTCGTCTTGGCACGCTCCTCCATCCATTCTCTGCCTTTAGCGAGAGAAGACATATACCAATATCTCGTCTCAGCCCAAGCATTCCTTGTAGGTTGCGCAGTACCATGAATGAAGTCACGATAAACGGGAAGCGAGAGACCAGTTAGCCAACAAACCTGGACCGAATCCCCCTTAGCCATTAGCGTCATGTCCGACAACATCTGTTGCATGGTCATTTTCTCCGACTTCCGCCAAAGCATCCTCCTATCCATATATTCACTCTTCTCTGCCTCCTTCTTCTTTTGCCAATAGCCATGAGGGTTCAAGAAGAACCAATAGCCAAATAATACTACCAGCACGGCACTCAATACCGCAGCCAACCAACACACTCTTTTCCTGATGTTCTTTTCCATTGTTACATTACCTTATATAGTTATACATTTGATTTCGGCTGCGAAATAACTATATAGATATGTCAAATGGTGACAGAACATCAAGAAAAAAGTATATGCGGCTTACTTTTTCTTGGTAAACAAGTTTATCAACCAGCCAGTAAAGCCTCCGATTTCAGGAGCAGGATCTTCATAAATCTTGCCTCTTCGTTTCAGTTCATCCAATATTTTATTTTCATTCTTTGCCATATTGCTTATTTTTTAAGTTGTTATACTACCAGTTGTTGCATCCTTTCAGTTTCAGTTTTTCAAAAACGATTTTCAATCGCTAACTTCATATTTATTATAGCAGTCATGATTGCTATAACGTTTTAAAATATCAATAAGAGAGTAAAGACGTTTCCGCCCTACCCTCTTATCCTAAATAGTGTATTTCTTTCATGTGAATGGGCATGAAAGAAACATACTTATATTCTGCATTTTAGTTTATATCAACTAAAACTGCAGTCGTTCGTAAACAGCCTTCTGCTCTTCATAAGCAGTATTTATTGCTTCTATACATTTCTTCTCAAAAATAGAAACAAAACGCTTATAGCCTTCTTCATTATGATCATGCTCTATTTTGCCAAGCTTTGAAGACAAATCAGCCATAGACAAATCAACAACAGAAGTAGTCAACACACTCTGAATTGCAGAGTTCTTCTCTTCCTCAGAAATGTTTTGCTGCATGATTTCAGCCTTCAACTTGCTCTTCAATTCCACCAATGAATCAGACCAGCTATTTGTCACATACTTAAAGATATCAGAAAGAGACTTATAGTAATGACTTGTGACCTTATAAAAAGCAACATCACGCTGTACAACAGGCTTTTTATTTCTATCTATAGCCCACAATCCAGCACCACAAGCAACAGCAACTCCACCGGCTGTAGAAATGCCATTCTTCTCTAAACACAGACCTGCTGCTATGGTAATAGCACCACCTATTAAACAAGCCACCGAAACAATAGTGTGTTTAGCTGGCTTTACATAGGTTGTAGTTACAGCAGTCTCAGGAAAAGCGACCTTCGCCGTCATCTGCTTAACATACGAAACCATTTTAGCTTGCTCGTCATTCAGAGCTGCTATATATTTTTCTTTTACGCTCATAATATTTTCTCTATTTCGTTAATACTTGCAATAGCTCTCGTATAATTCTCGAGCTGGACTTTCTTGTCCTTTAATTCTTTTTCAAGAGAGTCAAGATAACCCTTAACAGAGACTTTTGCCTTAGTGATCAACTCGTCCTTACGACTTTTAAAAATATCTTTAACTTCATTCACCGACTTTTTAAGTTCCGTGTTTAAATCCGTATTGAACTCATCAAACAAATCATGTAAACGTTTTTCAACCTTATGACGCGTTTCTCTTGCTCTTGAAGATATTTTATTCTTTGCGGTTGCCTCATCAACAGAACCTACAATAAGAGATACATCGCAGTCTTGTGCAACATCCATAATACGTCCAACGACATTATTTGTCAGATCCTTGACATTTATAACAGTAGAATTGCTCATTGAGGCAAGAACCTCGCCAAGGATACGACGTAAGCCATCAGCATCTAACTTAGCTTCTGAATCCTTTAGCTCAGCTTCCGCAATAAGGCTTCCGATTGTATCTTTTATTGAATTCATAAGTTCGCTCGACTTATTATTCCAATCAGTAGACAATTTTTCAGCCGCAGTTTGAACTTGACTTTCTGCCTCAGAAACAAGTTTCTGATCATCGATTTTCTTGTAAGAGCAGGAAACATCTTTATCTCTACCCCAAAAAGTAGACTGTCGTACGAATGTGATTCCCTCCTCTTTAGTGGGAACTCTAACAGAAGGTGTCTGATAACGATTCCAACACTCCTTCATTGCCTGCTCCGCCATATTATCAGTCTTTTCTGCCAAAGAGTCTATATCTTTCACAATCTTTTCAACTACCTTTTGAGTAGCATCACGAACTGATTCTATCTGAGAAATATCTTTCTTACAAAGAGTATTGTTACGTTCATTTAGATTGGCTTTGCCATCACTTAAGATTGCTTTGATTTCGCTTGTAGCATTGCCAAAATAGCTATTCACCTTACTTGAGATAATCTTATCGCGATTCTTCACGAACTCACCATCAAGATAATCCTTTCTTATATCATCTATCTGTGAAAGTTCATTGAACGTAGCCTTTATATCACTATCAGAAGCAAAGAAACTCGGATAGAATCTCTTCATCTGTTTTACGACATGACTCTCCATGCTGTCCCATTCGGATGGCTTTTTGTTAGCAATAGAATAACCTATACCAGAACTCATTGTAAAACGAGGTTCTTCACCCCTATAATCAGAGCCAGAAAGGTTGCGTCTGAACTGAGCTTTCAACTGTCTTTGACAATCTTCTATCGCATTACCCAAATCATCTTCAAACTTTGAACCAGAATCCTGTAGTACTGAGTCAAATTTACTTGCAATAAGCACTACGGTACCTATACCTTGCGAACCAATACGATTGGTTAGGAAATCAACGTCTGTACTGTCAAAAAAACGTGAAGCAAAACTCAAGAAAAACACGCCGTGACACTCACGCAAGAACTCACGTGTGCGATGCTCGCGAGACACCACAGGGTCGTTTACACCTGGGGTATCCACGATTCTCATTCCTTTAAGTCGCTCATCATTCAGACGAATAGTAAGACTCTTCACTACAGATGTGAATTGTCCGTCTGCGCCGACAAAGTTCTCAAGAATATCCTGCAAATCCTTGATATCAGTAAAGTCATTCTCTTCAGAAGCTTTCCCGACCTTGCCTTTGGCAACACGAGTACATCGTGATATAAGTTCTTTAGCAGCAGACAGCTCATCTGGAACATTCGCCATCTTTGCTGCCTCTTCATCCGTCAACGCAGGATTCATTGACTTCACGTTATTCACGAAGTCGTCATATTCTTTGGCCTTGTCCTCAAACTTTTCCCATTCCTTAGCCGTGTAGTACTCAACGGAGAACACATTCTTCTCACCATATTCCAACACTGTCAAGCCGGCTGTCATTGGAGTAGATGCCCTTGGCAACACATTCTCACCTTCAAACAACAGCGAGTTGAGAAATGATGACTTACCTGCCTTCACCTGACCAACGACACCTATTTTCAAAATCTCGTTGTCACGTTTCAAGCGGTCACCACCTTCCTTTATGTCGCAAACTTTCTCTTTTATCTTTGAGAAAATCTTCTTTATCTCTTCATTATTTGACGCACTTGCAATGTCAACCGCTTTGGTTAACTTTCCAAATACATCATTATAATTGTTTATATTTATAGCCATACTTATTAAAAATTAGAGATCCAATTTTCAAATCGATCATTAGCAGCCAACTTCGTCAGCGACTGCGACTCCATTAACAAACCCTTATCTGCATTAATAAGAAGTTCGCATATGTCTTGACAATGATAGATAGCAGCAGTTTCCAAAGCGTTATAACCATTTTTGTCCTTTAGAGAGAGGTCAACCTCGTGGTCAATCAAGAATTTCATCATTGCATTATTGCTGTTTTTAGCAACGTATGTCAATGGAGAATATCCCTGACTATTATACTTTGTCAAATCCACTCCACTTGAGAAACAATCAAGGAATCTGTTCATATTGTCGTTGGCAATAGCAGAGAACACATCAGTTTTTTCTTCTTCCTTTATGTTCTGCAATGCACGCAAACGCTTTTCGTTCTTCTTTATTGCATTCTCGCAACACGTGGTAAATACACGAACAATCTCTTGCTTCTTCTTTTGAAGAAAACTTTTATAGATAGAAATCGTCTCCTTAGAGGCAACAATGTTATCATAATCTTCTTTCAAAGAATCTTGATCATCATCATCAGCTGAATCATAATGTTCATAAGCTTCTCTTATAAGGTCCAAATCATTTTTACGTGATTCTGTGTTCCAAAATTGAAATTCATCACAGTTTTCCTCTGCAGCCGTCATCACTCTATTATACTCTTTTACGGCATTATTTGATTGTCTTTGCAAATTTGAAGCATCACTAAAGAAGCCAGTTTTTTCAGCCCATTGGTCTTCTCGGTCTAAAGCTTTTGACCATCCCTTCATTGCTCTATTGAAAAGATCGATCATTCCATCTCTTGAATTAATGATATCATCATAGGATTTAATGATTACATCTTCAACTATAGGCAAATGATCGTTTACAAATGAAAAATTCTCTTCGCTAGAAGTTTCTGATTTAGAGAAAGCATCAGCCTTTTTCTTTGCCAATTCTTTTCTATCTTTTTCCAAATCAACAAGCGATTCATCACAGACTTTAATCTCCTGATCAAAACAATCTGCAAGCCAATTTGTCCAATAAGAAACAGAACGAGTATTAGAGAAACCATCCTTCATTTTGTAGATAATAGAAGCAAGGACTTTCATCACCCCACCTCTTGTTGTTGCCTTTTGCTTATTCTTCAATGAATATATGGCACTTTCTCCTATTGAAGAAAAGCCAATAATGTCTATTGGTTGTATCTTCAATTTGGATTTACATACCTTCTCTGCTGACTGCAATATTTTAACAAGATCATTGGCAGGTTTCTTATCCATTTTATTAAATACAATAACAAAAGGATAATTACCGCCATTATTGTCTATCTGCTTATTCAACATTTCTATATCACGTTGTGAAATAGTTCCAGCTTCAGCATCTATACACCAAAACAAAGCATCAGAATCTTGCAAAGCATCAATAGCTGTATCTATATCCTTCTTTCCATTCTCTTTATTGGCATTGTCTGAATTATTATATCCAGGAGTATCAATGAACACCAAACCCTTTAAATACTCACGTTCTTTAGAAACGGGTACATTTAGATATAGTTCGTCTAAAACGGAAGAAACATAAATCTTCGACTTGGAAGAGTGTTGAATACAATCCAACACCTCACGATTAAGTTTTACGACATGCCCTTTACAATTCTTGCCAGACACAATCAACTTTGTTATCTTATCAGAAAAAGATATATAGGTATTAATCATGGACACTGGTTCTATTCCGGTAGGAAGAACAGCACCAATTCCAGTAATATTATTAAGGAAAGAAGATTTGCCAGAACTATAACCTCCACCAACTGCGACATTTATAGCATCATTAAAGCCAGAATGGTCAAGAAAAAAAGGCATAATTGAGTATGGAAGCTCACAGTTTTTAACCAGATCACTTATAGAGTCATCAACAAACGGATTTTCTGCTTCTCGCATATTTATTTTAGAATAATCTTCCTTTAGTTGACTATATTTATCATTATATGGCGTAAATTCATCTTTCACTGACAAATCCATACCAGAGGTACAGATATGCGAAATCAAATCCAACACGGTCTGTGGATTCTCATATTTATTGACTTTCAAAAATGCAGACATGGGCTTTTTGCCCATGCTTGCACTTTTATTTTTTATACCATCAAACCCCATATTAAATTTGAGTTTTTAAAGCACTTAACTTCTCCACTACAGCATTTAAGGCAGCGACCTTCTGAGCCACGACATTCTCTTCTTCCTGCTGCTGGTTCTTTATTGCATTGATATTCTCGTTATACTTCTGTGTTTCAGAGTCAATGAGTGCAGAAACATTATTGTAAACCTCATCACGCTGTTCTTTGATCATATCCTCGATAGGCTGACGCAATGCTTCGATAATCTTTGAAACAATCTCAGAAGTAAACTTCATCTTAATCTCCTCTATCTTTTGCTCCTTGCTCTTTCCAAAGATCATACGGATAATATCAGGAATGATATTGATGAGGATAGTAACAAGCGGACCAAGAATCTTGCTCAACATCTTGACCAATTCGCCCAAGCTCTTGTAAGCAACAAGTTTCTTAGCCAACTGATCAAGTCCCTTCTTTAACAGACCTTCAAGAATGTCCTTACCGAGCATGTTGCCGATAATCTCCTCTGCTCCAGACAGCATTTTGTTGTCCTTATCGTTGATGATTGTGTCCACATTTACCATAAACTCCTGAAGGGCACCTCCTACAACGTCGGAATATTCTGTAATCTCACGTTTCAGTGAGTTAACAATAACCGGTCGTATAATGGTAAGAATCTCCTGATTCAAGGCATTACCATCTGTCTGACCATACAGAAGAGTAGCAATATAACCAGCCTTTTCTCTCAAAGCATCTGAGATATCATCAAGGATATCATCAGCAGAACCCTCTACAGACTGAGCTGACTCAGCCTTTCTCTTCAAGTCTTCCACAGCCTTAGCCTGGGCATTTCTTAGACTCTCTATCTTTTCAGAGAAATCAGACTTGTCAGAAAGCATAAGTTTCATCTGTAGTTGCAATTCTACAATGAATGAATCTATGAAGTTTACAACCTGTCCCTTATACTTGTTTACTATCAATTCCTCGGCATCAATAGAACTCAAAATATCAAGAACACCGTTGAAGTCCCTGTTTACAGCAGAAGCAGATACAACCATTGTTGAGTCACCCAACAATCTCTTAGCTACCGATTCTACATTAGCCTTAACATCCAGCACCTCTTGCTCTGGTTTCTTGTCTATTTTAGAAACAACTACAGCCAACTGTGCACCATACTTCTTGATTTCCTCTATGAAGCTAAGAGTGCTCAGTCTTAATGTGCCACCTTCAACTTCACTTACCAACACAAAGAAGGTTCCGTCCTGCACGTAATGTAGAATGGCATTGTTATGAGCCTCTACACCCGAATCGATACCAGGCATATCAACAACAACAATATTTCTGTCATTCCAATCCTTTACAGTAGGATTATTGAGATACAACTTGACAAAATTTCTCGGGGTCAACTGCAATGACTTAAGCTGCGAAATAGGAGCTGTTTCCACCAACTTATCGTCAAGCCAAACTTCAAGCTTTTCATTTGAAGAAAAATACAACTCATAAGACACTGCGGTCTCTGGCAGTATATTAGTAGGAAGGATATCAACTCCCAACATACTGTTTATCAAAGAACTCTTACCAGCATTGAAATCACCAACGAAAGGAACCTTAATAAAAGAATCCATTTCGAGACTATTAACCAATGTTTCCTTATCAGTCTCTGCTTTCTTCAAAGACTCTGGATTGTTGAAACTTTCTTTAGCCACAGTAAAAGCCTGATTAACTAAAGAAACGTAGTGATTTATTTTTTCCATAAAATTATTGTATTATTTAGTCCAACTTCTTAAATTCAAAATCATTCGGATTGCAACATGCTTTCTTATAATCGAAAGCATAGAGGCGCATGTAGGCTTCTTGCACCTCCTTGGCTCCATTGTAAAAAGGGGTGGCGGTGTGCTTGCATGGTTGTTACTGTCACTACCATTTCGGGAGTGAGAACTGTACCGTTAGAGCGCTTGATGCGCTTAGGCTTTACTTGGAATACCTTACTCATAAGCATTCAGTTTTTAAGTTATCGTATATGGTTTATGCAAACGAGCGCAATGAAAGCTGCTTTCAAATTGCCCAAATGCAAGTGTATCAAGTTGCAAAGGTAGGAAATATCTGCGAACCAAACAAGTTCATAATGGTCCATAAGTGAAAAAAGAATGGTGCGAACCCCTACTTTCTTCACTTCCTTGTAAGTTAGGCTCTGGTAAAACCCGTAGAAAAGAAAATGCGAAAGAGGAATCCACACCATATGACGGTGTAGACTCGCTCAAACAGATTCGCGTTCTTTCTACGTTTCAATTTACCAGATTTCAACCTACAGAACTGAATAGTTTGCTCGTGTCCACAAGATTATCTTGTTTCTCTGCATCGTAGCGACTTCAAGCGAGGACTTTCACCTGCCCTGTCACTAACCAATGGCAAATGTATTAAAAATCTGATGAGCCACCAAATTTTTAACAAGAAATCTTATGGATTCCTCTTATATTTCACATTTCAGGGACTCCACTCCCTCCTTCTTTCTGCATTCATACCTTAATTATATACAGAGTTATTGTCAATTCTGCGGCAAAAATACAATCCTGTTAAGATAAAAACTGACATAGGAGGAGAAATAAATGAAGAGGGAAGATGAAATTGAAAATGAAATACAATATGCATACTGCCCGGAAAGGATACCAAGGATTGTCGATGGAGGATATGTAAAGCAATACCTAAAAATAATGATTTTTGAATACCAGCATTGCTTATTACAGAATTATTGTGTAATTTTGCACACAATAAAATTAGGATAAAACTCAACTCTCGCCGGGTGGAGAACTCAGCGAAAGTTCTATAACAAAAAACAATTATGAAGAAAAGAATATTCATTTTTGCGGCAATACTGTGCATAGGAATGGTCAGCAGCATAATAACAACAGCCAAAAGTTCCCACTCTGAGGTCATGACCAAGAAGGCAGACGGAACCTACATCGTCAATACCACAACGCTGGGGAAAGACATCAAGGGATTTCGCGGCAACACACCACTTGCTATCTACATCAAGAAAGGGAAAATTGTAGAAATCAAAGCACTTGCCAATCAGGAGACTCCCAAGTTCTTCAACAAGGTAAAACAGGGTCTGCTCAACAAATGGAACGGCATGCAAGTAAAAAAGGCGCATACTGTCCAAATCGATGGTGTCACAGGTGCCACCTACTCCAGCAATGCTGTAAAGGAAAACGTAAAGAGGGGCATCTCGTATTATCTAATACATAAAAAGGGAAAATAGGAAAACTGACTGAGACATGAAATCATTTTTCAGAACAAAACAGTTATTAAGTCTTTTCATCTGTCTGGTCATTGTTTCTTCGCTGGCTATCGTAAAGCATGGCGAACTGTTGGGACACTCTTTCCGATCTGAACAGAAGCCACAGGCTGCTAACAATGACACTCTACGCATACTCGGAAACGGAACTGCCGTCATCAACACTTCTGCGCTGGCATCAGACATCACAGGATATGGAGGAAAGGTGCCACTCAACATCGTCATCAAGAATGGTGTCGTAGAGAACATTGTGGCGCTAAAGAACGACGAGACAAAGGAATTCTTTGACAATGCCTCTGCCCTGTTTGAGAAATGGAAAGGCAGAACGATAGACGAGGCGATGAACATGAAGGTGGATGCCGTAACAGGGGCCACATTCTCATCCAAAGCCATTATAGGAAACATGCAACGGGGACTTCTGTATGCCAAGAACAACCTGCAGACCAACGAATCAGGAAAAGACAACAGCAGTTGGGTTTCTTCTGATAACAGCGGCTCTTCTCTGTTCTCCCTAAGAAACATCACAGGTATATGCGTTGTGCTGATGGCTGCCATCCTACCGCTTTTTGTCAAGAACAGAAGGTATCATTTCTGCCAGCTGATACTGAATGTCATTGTACTTGGATTCTGGTGCGGAACTTGCCTTTCTTATTCTTCCCTGCTGGGTTTCGCAGCCCATGGCATGGAGATATCGGGCAACATCATTGCGACAGTCATGCTGATAACGGCCTTCATTTATCCGCTCTTTGGCAAGAAGTCGCACTATTGTACCCACGTCTGTCCATACGGCTCGCTGCAGCAGATAGCAGGCAGAGGGATGAAATACAAGATAAGAATGAGTCCCTTGGCAATCAAGCGGCTTGACAAAGTGCGCAAGCTGATATGGGCATTGCTGATGGTATGTATTTGGGGAGGAGTGTGGAGCGAATGGACTGACTATGAGCCTTTTTCGGCATTCATCTTCCATTCTGCCTCATGGATTGTCATTGCGACAGCCCTTCTGTTCATCGCATTATCCTTTGTGATCACACGCCCCTACTGCCGGTTTGTATGCCCTATGGGGACATTGATAAAACTCAGATACTAACATACTTTTACTAAAAACATATTAAAACTATATAATTTACGAAAAGATTGTATTGGAATCATGTTTTTCTGCTTATTTTTGCAACAGATTGAAATATAACAACAATGTCATTTGCATCAATATCCATATTGAATAAACATCACAGATGTAATGTAGCCCATTATATCCTTCATTGCAACATTCGAAAATAATATCTATCTCATTACAGATAACATATTATTAACGAATTGAAATTTACATGGGTTTAATCATATTATATTTTTTAGGTGCGCTGTCACTATCCTTTTTATGCTCCGTCCTGGAGGCGGTGCTATTATCTACTCCGATGTCGTTTATCTCGATGAAGGAGAATCAAGGCAACAAGACTGCCTCGTTGATGAAACAGTATAAGAACAACGTAGATCGCCCGGTAGGTGCTATTCTTTCGCTCAACACCATCGCCCACACCATCGGTTCTGCCGGTGTAGGTGCTGAATCTATGAAACTCTTTGGTGAAGAATACTTCGGAATCATTTCTGCCATTCTTACTCTGTTGATTCTGGTGCTTTCAGAAATCATCCCGAAAACGATTGGTGCCTCCTATTGGCGCTCTCTGGCGATGACATCTACCAAGATCATCAGGGTGCTCATTTTCATCACCTATCCTCTGGTACTGCTCTCTGAGCTTATCACAAAGGTATTTACACCGAAGAGCCATCAGGCTACCATGAGTCGCGAAGAAGTTTCTGCCATGGTGGATGTAGGTACCACAGAAGGTATCTTCCGTGAATCAGAAAGCAAGATTATCAAAAGCTGCATCCGTCTGGCTGGAGTAAAAGCCAAAGAGGTTATGACACCATCCATCGTAGTGGAATCGGCTAACATCAATCAGACCATCAAGGAGTTTTACGAGCAGAAAGAGTGGAAATTCTCCCGCATCCCCGTTTATGACAACAATAAGGACTATATCGTAGGATATGTTCTGAAAGACATGGTGCTCAAGGAGGTTTCGGACGACAAGTTCCAAACCAAATTATCCGAACTGGTACGCCCGATTCTCTCTTTCAAGGAGGACGAATCCTTGTATCAGATATGGGAAAAGATGCTGGAAAAACGAGAGCACATCTCCATCATCATTGATGAATACGGCTGCCTTCGTGGCGTGGTTTCCATGGAAGATGTGATAGAGACGATGACAGGCGTGGAAATCGTTGACGAAGACGATGTTGCCGTGGACATGCAGGCTCTGGCAAAGGAAAAGTCGCGTATGATGATGCTGAAAAAGAAATAAAAGAAACATCTTACTCAACTTTCGCAAATGGGGAAGTTAAAGAAGTTAGAGAAGTTAAAGGACAAATGCTTTTGTGGACTTGCCCCTTCCCCATTCCCTTTGTGCTGTTGGCTATAACCTCTAACGACCGAAGGGAGTGATAACTTCTATAACTTCCGTACATGCGAAAGTTCAATTACAAATACAGAATCGTCTAATACCTCCTCACGGGTCGATAGGTGATGGTATAGATGTGATGGAAGTAAGGCTCCCAGGAATTATTCTCGGCCTTGTCTTGCTCGTGTACGATACAGATGCCATAGAAGCGGGTGCCCGTGTCGCGGTATTCCTTGAACTTATCGATCAGCAAACGAGGAGGCCCCGGAATCATGAAGTCAGTGATCCACAGCACGTCGGCATTGACATAACGCAAGCCGTCGTTATCGAGCAGAGAGAACATCTCTTCCATCATCTTGCGTGCATTCGTGCCACCACCGATGAAGGGAAGATGAGAAGCGCCTGACTGGCGCTGCGGCTTCTCTGCATCAGACACATCCGAAGACTGAGGTATCTGCAAACCCAACTTGCGCATGCGGTTGAGCCGGCGTTTCTCCATCAGGTCGACGGCATGGATATTGACCGAAAAGTCTATGAGATAACAGTCACGTTCCAGGTCCTCGGCAGTCTCTTCGAGCAGGGAGATTAGTGTGGAGGCTACTCGCTCAGGGGTGCCATACATACTTGCCGAAGTGTCGAGACACACAATCATGGGACCCTTGCGCGAGGCATGGGTGAAGCCCAACTTGCGTGAAGGCTTTGCCATCTCGCTCTTATAGCGGAAGGTCTGCAGCCTGCGCGTACGATACTTATAGATAAAGAGTCCTTCCATGTCCTCATCGCTATACTGTGCAAGTTCGAGAGGCAGCAAGGAGTTGAGGTCGTCGCCCACGGTGATGCCCTCAATGTCGCTGCCTGCCGAATGCTCCATCTTCATGTCTACGCCCGAGGCTATAGTGAGCCGGTCCTTGCCATTGGCATCTGCCACACGACCCATCTTTGCCACTATCTCCTTGATTTCGGGATAGCGGTCCTGTATCTTCATCTGGTTCAGCCTGCGTTCAAACTCTGTCTCAGTCCATCCTCCTGACATCAGTTCCCAAGCCTGTACGGCCCTGCTCTCGGGTATTCCCTTGGCCTTGATGTTTCGGGTCACCTGATCCATCATCTTGATGAGTCCGCTCTCGAAATTGTTCTGTCTGATGGCGATGAAGTTCTTCAGTTTGCCAAGTGTCTGTCTTTCGATACAGTCTTTCCAGTCTCTCACTAAGCGTTCCCAGTTCTCGCTCTTCGAAGCGCCCTCGCCTTGAAACAGCCGCACGAAGAAAGGCTTGTCGAAACCGTCGGCACCATAATCCTGCTCCAACTGATTGAGCAAGGGATGCCACACCTGCCTGTCCATACGCTTAAAGTTGGTCCACGACAACACATCTTCGGCACGATGAAAGGCAGTCCAGGCACGCTGCCGCTGGAAACGGATATGATGCACACACTCCACCACAAACTTGCCCACGCAGTCGTAGAACACCTTTGCCTTGATCTTGCTGTTCACCACCTGGCGCATGAACTTCTGCACCTCCTCACCTGTTGCGATGGTTATCTTCAGGTTGAAGAGATGAACGAGATAGTCTTTCAGCGGGTCTTCCTTCGTATTCCAGGGCATGACCTGTGCCGGCAGTTCGGGCATGATCACCCGACCTGTCTTACAGAAGTCGTCCAGCATCTTGAGGTAATACTGTGCCTCGGCAAAGTCCTTATTCGTTTGGTAGTTCATATTTTACTCTTTCGCCATCAAGTATTCGGCAAAGATTCTGGCAGCACTCTCCACTTTGGCAGCGCATGGGCGCGACTTATAGTATTCGGCTGTACGGGCAGAAGCGACATAGCTCGACTGGGCTTTCTCATGGCCTTTCAGTCCTAAGATCTCGGCACAGATGATGCTGCCATTCTGCTCTTTCGACTGGGCGAGCAGTTGCTGCACCACCTTGTAGCATGCCGACTTTCCTTCGCGGTCATCGCCTTCGGTCTGTCCGCAATCAAGTCCTACAAGGACAACTATTCCCGACACGGCACCGCACATCATCCGCATCCTTCCTACTCCACCTCCGAAGCCAGCACCGATGCGCTTCGCCATCTTTTCGTCAAGACCATACAGGTCGGCAAAGGCTGCCACCACCGACTGGCAACAGCCATACCCCTGCATGAAATTCTCCACCGCCTGCTGCACACGTCCCTCCAACTCGGGAGTCAATTTCTTCAGTTCATTCATATCTTTTCACTTTAATAGAAACAAGGATTTGCCATAAAGTCCACTTGCAAAAATACGCATTTCCCCTGAAATAACCAAGCAAAGAATTGCGAATATGATTTTTTTTTGTAATTTTGCAGTAGTATTCAATAAGAAGGCAATATGAAATATCCTATAGGCATTCAAAGTTTCGATAAAATCATCAATGAGGGCTATCTTTACATTGATAAAACCGAGTTGATTTATGACTTGGTACATAATGGAAATATTTACTTTCTGAGTCGCCCAAGGCGATTTGGCAAGTCATTGCTTGTGTCAACCCTCGAATGCTACTTCCAAGGCAGGAAAGAACTGTTCAAAGGACTTGCCATGGAGAAATTAGAGACAGAATGGAAGGAATATCCTGTATTTCATATAGATTTCAATGGCAAGGATTTTACGAAGGAAAATGAACTGGAAAGTGTATTGACTGAATTTGTCGAAACACAAGAAGCTATATATGGCAAGTCTCCCTTTGCCACAACTCTTGGAAGTCGCTTCCGTGAAATTCTGAAGGCAGCCCACGAAAAGACAGGCTTGCGTGCCGTCGTATTGATTGATGAATACGACAAGCCTTTGCTTGACGTGATGGACTTGGAAATGTATGTCACTACCAATGAGAGCAAGATAACCTTAGAGGATTATAATCGTAATACCTTGAAGGGATTCTATTCCGTCTTCAAGGAAGCCGACGAGCATCTCCAATTCGTATTACTCACGGGAGTTACCAAGTTTTCACAAGTCAGTGTGTTCAGCGGTTTCAACCAGCCCGACGACATCAGCCTCTCCGCCCGATACGACACCTTGCTCGGCATCACCGAGGAGGAACTCCACACCGTCTTCAAGGAGCAAATCAAGGAGATGGCAAGGGAATATGAGTTTACTGAAGATGAAATGAAAGCCAAGTTGAAGCGCCAGTTCGATGGTTACCATTTCAGTCGCCGATTGATTGGCGTATATAATCCATTTAGCATACTACGTGCCTTCAACGAAATGTGGATAGACGACTATTGGTTCAAGACAGGTTCACCAACCTATCTTGTGCGCCTCCTGGCTCACGACAACGAACACATCAACGAATTGGTGGGCAAGTACTATACCACCCAAGACTTCGATGACTACAAGGCTGATGTGGAACGTCCATTGCCTATGATATATCAGAGTGGTTATCTCACCGTCAAGAAGTATAAGCGATTAACCAACTCCTATCTGTTGGATTTTCCAAATGATGAAGTACGCCGTGGCTTCATCACATTGCTCACATCCAGCTACCTCAAGCCAAAAGAATCTCCAAGTTCATGGGTTCTTCAAGTGATAGATACCATGGAAGAAGGTGATGTAGAACAGCTCAAGAAACTCTTCACCTCTTTCTTGGCAAGCATTCCCTATTCACAGCGTCGCAAGGATGATGAGCGAGAGAAGGAGCGATACTTCCAGTACACGTTCTATCTCATTCTCCGAATGATCAGTTCCTATACCATCTTCATCGAGAAAGAGCAAAACGAAGGCAGAGTGGATTGTATTGTAGAGACCTCAAACGATGTCTATATCTTCGAGTTCAAACTTGATGGCTCCGCCGATGCCGCCATCCAACAAATCAAAGACAAGGGATATGCGAGGGAATACGAAGCAAGTCCTAAGCATATCCATCTGATAGGCTGCAATTTCTCATCGAAGACGGGGACTATTGATGGGTGGGAAGTAAGATAACAAATCACAGAATGTTACATGAAAAAGAACTGGGACTACATCTGATGATTGACACTAATATCGCCAAAGACTTAATAGTGGAATTGAGGGGAAGCAATAATTTGGAACAATATAGGACGATGTTGAAAAGATAAAAAACGAAGATATGGAAGCTATAAAAACCAAATTAGAGAACCTGTTTACAGGTGATGATACCAGCTATATTATACCTGTATATCAACGTAATTATAGTTGGACAAGCAAACAATGCAAGCAATTATTTCAAGACTTGCTTTCTATTATTGAAACAGATAGAGAGCATTTCTTTGGAAGTGTTGTTCTATGCCATATTAAACATAACTCATGGTCAGTAATTGATGGTCAACAGAGACTAACTACAGTTTCTTTGATATGGCTTGCTATGGCAAAATTAATCAAAGATGGCGTGAAGCAAGCAAAAAGCACTTTGACTGATAATATCCATAAAAAGTTTAGTTACGAGTCGTTGGAAGATGGTTCGATCCAGCCTCGTATGGTTCATGTTGAAAAGGATAGAAATGCTTTTGCTGCATTAATAGAAGATAACGAAGAGGCATTTGAGAAAGATTCTTATATCACACAGAATTTTCATTTATTCTATGAATGGATGAAAAACTCAAAATATTCTTTAGTTGAGTTTTATAATGCAATAAAGAACTTGATGATGGTGAAGATTGAGGTAGACACTAAAGACAAGCCACAATTAATATTTGAGTCTTTGAATTCTACAGGATTAGCCTTGACTGATGGCGATAAAATTAGAAATTTTATTTTGATGAATTTAGAGCCCAATCTTCAGAAAGCATATTATAAGAACTATTGGATCGATATAGAGAAGTATTCTAATTATTCTGGTAACCAAAAGGATGCACAAGAAGCTGTAACACTTTTTGTGAGAGATTACATGACCGCTCAAACAACTAAAATTCCTGTTTTGCGTGATGTCTATTTTAAGTTTAAGGAATTTACAAACCATAAAGGGCTTGCGCCAGAAAAGTTGCTTGGAGAAATGAAGACGTATTCACGCTATCTTTTTGAGATAGAAAATGCTGCAACCAAAAGTAGCAAATTGAATTTGATTCTCAAACGACTTGCTCTTTTAGAGATGACAGTTTGTCATCCTTTTGAATTTAAATTGTTGGATAGTTTTTATTCTAAAGAAATAGATGAAGAGGAACTTTGTAAAGTGTTGGTCGTTGTTGAAAGCTACATTTTCAGACGATTGATATGCGATGTTCCAACAAATGCTCTTAATAAGATTTTCGCATCGCTTTACGACAGTGCGGAAAAGCTCGTACAAAAAGCTAACATACCCTATTATGAGGCAGTTTGTTATCTTTTGACTTCCCGTAATGGCTCTGGGCGCTTCCCATCTGACAAAGAATTTATGGAAGCCTTAGCCACAAAGAATATATATAAAATGCGTGCTAAGAATAAAATATATACATTCTATCGTTTGAATGCTGGTAATAATGCAGAAGGAGATACTTCGGTAATAGATAAAATGCTACCAGATGAAAACGGAAATGTGATATTGTCTATAGAACATGTGATGCCACAAACGTTGAATGTTGATTGGAAAAAATCTTTAGGAGGTGAACAGAAAGCTATACGCCTTCAAGAGATTTGGGAGCACACCATTGCCAACCTTACTCTGACGGGATATAATAGCTCTTATAGCAATAGTAGCTTTATGACGAAACTGACATTGCAGACAGAATCAGGATTGGGCATAGGTTTTAAGTATTCTCCTTTACATATCAATGAGTTTATCAAGCAACAGACATCATGGGGTGAAAAGCAATTAGAGGCACGATTGAGTGAAATTCAAAGAGAGGCAATAGAAATATGGAAGTTGCCGATTTCTAAATATAAGCCTGCAATAAAAGAGGCAGAGTCTCTCACTTTGGAAGATGAGTCAGAGGATTTTACCAATACAGTTTTTATTGACTGTAATATCAATGGTGAGCAACTTCCAATTAAACAAGATGAAAATTGGATAAATGCTTTTATTGGTATCATGAAATTCTTGTATAGAGAGTATAAATTTGATATTCAAAAGATTGCTAATGATGATTCGTTAACTTTCTTACAAAATGAAACGACCAAGTATCAAAACAGTGTGTTGATTTTCGATGGTGTTTACGCCTACCTGAAAAGCTCGACAGCAGTTAAAATCGACATATTGAAAGATGTCTTTAACGAACTAAGCATAGAGCAAGATGCTCTTGTTTTTCACATTAAAAGAATCGTTGGAAACGAATAGTAATTCGAAACAATGAACGAAACATTTGAAAACATAAAGCACACTGACGAGATTGAACAAGAGTATTAACTGGCAAGGGAATTGTGTGTGGCTGTTGGGTATAAGAAGGACGAAAACTTCAAGCCTGTAATACATAAAGCGATGGAATTATGCAGCCTAAATAGGCAAGATGTAAATTACCATTTTCCGCTAATGCAGCAAATGATAGAGATAGGAAAGGGAGGGAATAGAAAAGTGGAGTCCTATCGCCTCTCACACCATGCCTGTCTTCTCTGCCCCATGTCGCTCAGCTCAAAGAAGGAGATCTCAATAAGTATTCAGTTATCCAAAAAACTTGGATAACTGCTACCGAAGGAAAAAGGTATGAGGCTAATGTCTATAATCTGGATATGATTATTGCCGTAGGCTATCGTGTGAACAGTTACAAGGCTACTCGTTTTCGTTAATGGGCGACTAATACGTTGAGCGATTTCATCCATAAAAATCGAGAGCTCAGAGGTAGCTCCAGCCGACGATGGCTTGCTCCATCTTCTGACATAGCGACTGAAAATTCTGGTATTCCTGCTATCTGAGAAGTTGGTATGACTGCTTTCCTGATCACAGGAACTTAGACTTAATATTTTGTCTGCCTAAAGCACTTTTGTGCCCTGACTAAGGGCACAAATGTGCTCTGGTAAGATAAAAAGCTATCACCGAGTTCCAGCATCCTATCACCGAGTTCCAGCATCCCTGTATAAGCCTTACCATTCTATGAATTATAAATATACTCAAGTGGTTAAGTACGGGCTGAAGGCCCAAAAGCTCTTAGCCCAGGGCAGCGCCCTGGGTATAATGGCAATCAGCAAGGCGCCCTGTAAGGGCAAAAGCCTTATAAATTGCCTGGAGTTTAAAGCTTTTGCCCTTACAGGTAGGGTGTTCAAAATTCGAATCAAAAATCCGGTATAAAAAATGGTGTTATTT
>OLQO01000325.1_pt1 | contig 43827 bp, 44 predicted proteins | sample 1672281 | NCBI WGS metagenome assembly OLQO01 (sample SAMEA3136667, study PRJEB25190) | human gut metagenome | biome: human gut; feature: human-associated habitat; material: faeces | place: Austria | collected 2013
GCTCGGCTGTTAACCGATAGGTCGTTGGTTCGAGTCCAACAAGAGGAGCCATAAACGATTTTCGTCGAACTATTTGAAAGTCTTGACATAAAAGAGTTTCAAGTTTTAGACAAAATCAAAAAAAGAGAAAGAAGTTAGTTTGATTCTATAAACTAGCTTCTTTTTTGCTATAAAAAACAAAAATCTTTAAGTAATTTATAAGTATTTTATAATGATTCTCGAAATCATGAAATTCGTTATTTAAATTTATTTTCCTCAAATAGCGAATCTTCGTGAAATGCTTGAAAAAAGGAGGTTTTTGTGATATGATAGATATCGTTAAAAGAAAAATTAATATGACTGATGAACTACGTTCAAAAATTAAATGGGCTTGCACTTTTAATAATTGTGTACCAATGATAAAGAATGGTAGTCTAAAAATTATTGAGCATACTAATTTAGCCTATGTAGAGCCACATAGAGTTATTATTAAAGAAAAATTATTTCTATTTTTTAATAATCATGAGTATTTCTATATAGGTAATTTAGAGAATAAGTATCCAATTGCTAGACTGCAAGATATGGTAAACTAATATTTTAAGTGTATTTGATTTTTTCTACTAACATCACAACAAAATAACATATAAATATATTTAGAGTATTAGTTTAGCATATAAATGCTTCTAATACTCTTTTGTGTTTTTATGAGAAAGGAGACGATATAAATGGATTCAAAGAATCAAGAAGAAAAAAGAATTGCTGGTATTTATATTCGTGTTAGTACAGAAGACCAAGCTCGTGAAGGTTTTAGCTTAGGAGAACAAGAAGAAAAATTAAAGCAATTGTGTGCTTTTAAAGAATACCAAGTTTATAAAGTGTATCAAGATCGTGGTATAAGTGCTAAAGACATGGAACATAGACCAGGATTTCAAGAAATGATGGATGATATGAGAAAAGGAAAAATTAATTATATAGTTGCATATAAGCTTGATAGAGTAACTCGTTCAGTCAGAGATTTGGAACTTTTAATTGCAGAATTAGAGAAGTATGATTGTTATCTTATTTGTGAAAGAGATGATGTAAATACTTCAACAGCTAATGGTCGTTTCTTTGTTAGAATGTTAACAGTTCTTTCTCAGCTAGAAATAGAAGTTGTCTCTGAAAGAACAAAGTTTGGAATGAGTGGAGCAATAAAAGCAGGACATTTACCTGGAACTTGTCCACTTGGATATTATAGAGATACAGATAAAGTTGTTAAACTTGATCCTAACACTAAAGGTATAGTAAGAAGAATATTTAATATGTATTTAGAGGGCAAAAGCTATTATCAAATATCTTGTATATTAGATGAAGAAAAGGTTTTATATCCAGAGCATAACAAATGGACGGAGGCGGCAGTTAGAACAATTATAAATAATAGAATATATGTAGGAGACTATGTTAGAAATAAAACTTCTAAAGATGCAAGTAAAGAAGAAGTATATCCAGATGTTGTAGCTCCTATTATAACAAGAGCAGAATGGGAAGAAGTGCAAATTCAAAAAGAAAAGAATATGCAATCATTTTCAAGAGATAGAGTTTATATATTCTTTCAAAAACTTATCTGTCCTAAATGTGGCAAACTAATGCTATGTAAAGGAGCTGGTGGTAAAAAGAAAAAATATATGTATTATAATTGTGGAGATTGTCATCTTTATTTCAGAGAAGATAAGATTGAAGATGTATTACTAAATTTTATTCTTAGCTTAGTAGAATATGATGAAGTTGTTAAAAAATATTTCTATCCTATATTAGCAGAAAAAGAGAAAGTGAATACAGAAAATATTGATAAAGAAATTGCAGAGCTAGAGAAACAGAGAAATAGAATTAAGAAAGCTTTTATGTCTGGAATAGTTGAGATGGAAGATTTTGCAGAAGATTATAAAAGTATTGAAAACAAGCTTAATAAGTTAGAGCAAGACAAAATGAAGAATATGGAAATTGATACCGAAAAATTTTCTTTAATGAAGATTATGGCAGACAGAGATTTTGAAATTGAATCCAGATTAAATAGTGATAGTTTTGTAGAAGATATAAAGACAGAATGGAACGCAAAAACCAAACTTGAAAAGCAAGAATTTATTTCTAAGTTTATTGAGTCAATGGTATTAGAAAAAGATGAAGAAAATGATAGCTTCAAAATTATAAAAATAAACTTTAGAAGTAGATATCTAGATGAACTTAAAAAATTAAACAAAGCAGATTGTATTGACTTAGCAAAACCAACAGAAGATATGCAAGGAATATCTGTAATAAAAAGTACACCTAGAATTACTAAATCAGAATTAAATGAGTACATTGAAAACTTAAAAGAACATTATGATGTAAAATACTATGAAGATGTTTATGATTGGACACGTTCTTATATTCAAGAAGATACTATGATTACAATGCCAAGAGAAAAAGGAAACGAAAAATTAATGAGAGCGGTATTTGTAGATAACAATAAAAATTTTCCTATAAAAGATTCAAAAGGAAAAGTAAGAGGAAAACTTGGTGCAGTATCTTATCGTGAAAAAGGAACGACAGATAAAAATGAATTAGATGATTACTATGAGGCAATTTCTGATTTAGTTTTATACAAGAAAGAGCAAACAGAAGACGAAGAGAAAAGCTCCAAAGATTAGCTAAAGCTGAAGTAGCATTTCGAAGAAAGGCTACGAAGCAGGAATTTGACTTTGTCAAAATTCCTAACCCCCTATGAGTTTTGACATACTATCAAAACTCGGGGGCTCTGCGAGGCATCGAATTAGCTATCTTTTCATCAAAAAACGAATGATTTTCTTATCAGAAAATCAAGTGTAAAATTTCATTTTACAAGTCGTTTTTATGAAAAAATAGATAAATAAAATTTGCAATAAGCACGGCAAATTTTATTTATCTATTCGCTAATTCTTAGCATATTTGAAGAAGCTTTTTTAGAAAATCTGCGAAGTATTTTCATAGAAAGGAGCAATTTACGATGCAGGAATTAGCATATTCTATTCATTTAGGTAGTGATAAAAATAGATCAAAGCTTGGCAAAAGAGTAGCAAAAAATAATCCATCTGATTCAGCTTCATTAAGTAATAATGCTATTCAAAATAGTCAGCAATTATCTAAAGTCAATAAGCATAATTTACGAGATTACGACCAAAATGTAGAAGATATTGAGGTTGTTTATGGTACAAATGATTTGTATCAAGATGTAAAGAATGTGTATTTGCAAGAATTTCAAGAAGCACAAATTGAGTATGATAATAAGCAAACAAGAACAGATAGAAAAATAGAAAATTATTTTACTCATATTTCAAAAGATAGTAAGCATGACTTAGCTTGTGAACTTATAATAGAACTCGGCGATATGAATTTTTGGAACGATAAAACAATGGAGTATAAAAAGCAGATGACAGAAGTTTATAAAGACCAAATTTATAAATTAATGGAAGTTGTACCTGCATTTAAAGTAGCAAATGCAGTAGTACATTATGATGAAACATCTCCACATATGCACTTAGTAGGAGTACCTGTAAAAGATGGTTATAAGAATGGAATGAAGAAACAAGTAGCTAAATCTCAGATATTTACAAAGACTTCATTGAAAGAAATTCAGGATAAAATGAGAAAATTTTGTATTAAAAAATTTAATGAAATCTATGAGCAAAATGCAACATTGAAGCAAAAACAAAAAGGCAGAAATCGAGATATAAATGTTAATCAAATGGATGGATATAGTGAACTAAAAAGAGAACAAGAGAAGAATACCAAAAGGTTAAAAGAAGTCAATAGTAAAAGTGATGAGTTAGATATAAAAACACAAGAAATAAAAGAAATTCTTAATAATCTAAAATCACCATTACTTGATAAAAATAATAAGTTTATTTCAAACGAGAATATCGATAAATTCTTAAATTATACAGAAGAGGTAAAAGAAACTACTAAAAGCATAAAAGGTGTTAATGACTTAAATATTACTATTGACAAAGTAGAAAAGAACTATAAGGATTTAGAAAGTGAAAGAGATAGACTATATTATAGTAATACTGAAAAGGACAAGACGATTGCTGAATTAAAGGAAGAAATAAAGTTTAAGGATAATAAAATCAATAAATTAGAAACAGCTTTAAATAAAGTAAAAACTGAATTAAGCAAGTTTAAAAACTTTTGGAGAAGATTAATTAGAAGATTTCAAACTAGAATATTTGATGAAAAATTTGATAATATTCCAGAAGATAAGAGAAGTTATACACTCGTTGCAGAAGATTTAGAAAGAAGCGGAATATTTGATGATAATGATTCAGATATTGTAAAAAATCCAAGAAGAAAAATATTAACTAATGATGAACTGGCTGAAATACAAGCTAAAAAAGGAAAGAAGAAAAACGATTATAATTTAGATTAAAGGAGGCTTGGGAAGTATGTCAAATAAAGATAATATCTATTTTAGTAGAGAAGAGTACAATAAATTAATGCAAATTATTAATGATAATAAAAACAGTAAGGATGAAGAGATTAAACACAGAGCAGAACAATTAAGTGAAAAGTTTGAAAAATATATTTATTTATATGAAAAACAAACAGAAGGAAAATTAGAAGAAGGTGTTATATTTAGAGCATATTCAAATGAATTGAAATGGATTGTTCAAGAATGTATGTATTTAGTAAGAAAAAAAGCTAAAACAAATTATTACGAAGAATTAAAAATAAAAGAAAACAAAGGAGATAAATAGTTATGCATAGTGAATTACCAAAAACAAAAATAGATGAAAGAACTGGAATTGAATATCATTTAGAAGGAGATTATTATATTCCAAATTTTGTAATAGAAGAGCAAGAGAAGATTACTTTAAATAAATATGGCAAAATGAGATTGAATTATTTAAAAGAACATAAAAAGGCTGAATATTCAATAATGTTAATGGATGGAACATTAAATAGCCATTTAAAAGAAACTCAAGAAACTGCAACTGAAAGAGTAGAGCAAATAATAAAACAACTAAAAGTTAAAAGTAATTTAACAGAAAATATGAAAAATACAAATATGCTTTATTGGGTTGGTATGATGAATAATTTTAAGAATCAAGCAGAAGAAATAGTTTTTAATGAATTAATATATGTATAGGAGATGATGCAAATGAAGAATTTAAGAGAAGTAAAAAATGATTTATTAAAAGAATGGATAGAATTTAGGGAAGAAACAGCATTTTGCGAAATGACTCCTCAAGATAAAAAGTATTGTATTTACTTTGATGAGATCACAGAGAAAATACTTAAAAATGTACCTGAGCAGAATAAGAAATATGTTCAAAAACAACTCGAACAACTCGATAAAAATTTTATGGATTACTTATATTACTGGAATGAGAAGTATTATAGAAATGGTTTTGCAGATGTAATTGAATTGTTTTATTTATGAAGCAGATGAAAAACACTGCAAAAAGCATTGATATACCAATGCTTTTTGCAGTGTTAGAAAATAAAAATGAGCGTACTTAAAGAAACAAAAATAATGTATAAAATTTATAAATTATATTGACTTTTTTAGTAAAAGTGATATTATACTAATTGTAGGTAATCAAGGGTCAGTAGCTCAGTTGGATAGAGCATCGGCCTTCTAAGCCGAGGGTCAGGGGTTCGAATCCCTTCTGGCTCACCAAAAAAGAATTATTTCAAAACTAGAAATAATTCTTTTTTTATTGAAATAATAGAGAAAAAATGATATAATTTGGAAAAATAAGTTATGTATTGATAAGAATGCAATAATTAAATACATAAAAATAAAAAAATAGAATTAAGAAAATTAATTTTTTGTAGTGTACTTTTTTATATGAATGTTATTTATAAGAGGAAAATTGTGATATTTTCACAAGTTTCCTTATACATCTTATATATTATAATAGTTAATGAGATTGGTTCTATATTTTGACTATTACATAAGTTATATTAGATAATATAGAAATTAATTAAATAAATAGAAAGGTTGAGGATACAAAATGAAAATAATTAACAACATACTTGAAAGTATTGTTATGGAAGCATTTGAAAGGGCAGGATTTGATAGTAAATATGGTAAAGTGAGTTTATCAGACAGACCAGATTTATGTGACTACCAATGCAATGGAGCTTTAACAGCAGCTAAAGAATATAAGAAAGCACCATTTATGATTGCAGATGAAGTTGTAAAAAATATTGAAAATCAAATGATAAAAAAGGCTGAAATGGTTAAGCCAGGGTTTATAAACATAACTTTGTCAGAAAAGTTTTTAAGTGAATATTGTCAAAAAATGATTGAAAGTAATAAGTTGGGATTTGAAGACGTTAAAGGAAAAAAAATTGTTTTAGATTATGGTGGACCTAATATTGCAAAACCATTACATGTTGGACATTTAAGACCAGCAGTTATTGGTGAGTCTATAAAAAGAATTCACAAATTTGTTGGAGATGAAGTAATAGGTGATGTGCATTTGGGAGACTGGGGATTGCAAATGGGTTTAATAATCGAAGAGTTAAAAGTTAGAAAACCAGATTTATTGTACTTTGATGAAAATTATGAAGGGGACTACCCAAAAGACCCTCCTTTTACAATAGATGAATTAGAAGAAATATATCCAGCTGCAAGTAAAAAAACTAAAGTAGAAGACAATGCAACAGCTGAAGAAATTGCATTTGCAGAAGAATTTAAAGAAAATGCAAGAAAAAATACTGGTTTACTTCAACAGCAAAAAAGAGGATATTATGATTTGTGGAAACAAATAGTAGCAGTATCGCTAGAAGATTTAAAAAAGAATTATGAGAAATTAAATGTTAACTTCGATTTATGGCTAGGAGAAAGTGATTCTCAAAAATATGTTCCTGAAATGATAAAGATGATGGAAGATAGGAAAATAATATATGAAAGTGATGGAGCAATGGTTGTTGACGTACAAGAACCAACAGATAATAATACAATTAATCCGTGTATGATTTTGAAACGCGGAGGAGTATCGTGTTATCAAACTACTGATTTGGCAACACTATTACAAAGAAAGAAAGAATTTAATCCAGATGAAGTTATTTATGTAGTAGATAAAAGACAAGAGATGCATTTTGTTCAAGTTTTCAGGTGTGCTAAAAAAGCGGACTTGGTAAATTCCGATACAGTATTAACATTTTTAGGATTTGGAACTATAAATGGAAAAGACGGAAAACCTTTTAAAACAAGGGATGGAGGAGTAATGCGTCTTGAAAAATTAATAGAAGAAGTTAATAAAAAAATATACAATAAATTAGCAGATAATAAAGAAATGACTGAGAAAGAAAAAAATGAGATTTCAAAAATTGTTGGTTTAGCTGCATTGAAATATGCTGATTTATCAAATCAAATATCAAAAGATTATATTTTTGATATAGACAAGTTCACTTCGATAGAAGGAGATACTGGTCCATATATTCTTTATACAATAGTTAGAGTAAAATCAATTATTAAAAAATATAAAGAGAACAATCCTAATTTTGTAAAAAGTAAAATAACTATACCAGGTTCAGATGTAGAAAGAAATATTATGTTGCTTATTTCACAATTCAACCAAACGATAGAACAAGCATATATTGAAAATGCTCCATATAAAATATGCAGTTACTTGTATAAATTAGCAACTGAATTTAATTCATTCTATAATAATACCAAAATATTAAAAGAAGAAAAAGCAACTGCAGAAGCTCATATTGAATTAATTACATTAGTTAAACATGTATTAGAAATTGGTATAGATTTGTTAGGATTTTCAGCACCAGATAAGATGTAAACAGAACTAGGAGGAAAAGTATGAAATCGGAAGATGCAAATATAATAATTAAAATGAAACGAAATATACATCATTTGATTTTAAGGAAAAGAATCCACAAAAGAAGTTTTACACTCATTTCACAAAATTGTGTTGGTGGAGTGATATACCATATGCTAGATATGCCTTTTAAAACACCAACAATAAATCTTTATATAAATGATGAAGATTTTGTGAAACTAGCGGAAAATCCCCGATATTATTTTTCTATTGAACCTGAGCCATTATTAGAAAAATATATCGAACCAACCGATGAACAAGTAAATTATCCTTTGATTAAAGTTGGTGATATAACAGTATATTGCAGACATTATAATAGCTGTAAAGAGGCTATTGATTCATGGAACAGGAGAAGAGCAAGAATAGATTATAATAATATTTATGTTATTGCTACGAGTTGGAATCTACATGAAAGTGCAGAATTAATAGAAAGAATAGGAAAATGTGGATATCCAAATGTAATATTTACTTATGAAAAATATGATTTGCCAAATTGCGTATATCTTAAGGGAGATAAATGGAAAAAAGACAAAAGAGGTTTCGTGAAACCAGCAATACCAAATTATTCTAAAAATGGATACATAAGGAACTTTGAAGAATTGTTCGATTTTCCTAAGTGGATAAACTACGGAGTAGTAGAAGAAAGATAGGAGGTGATTTTTATGAAATTAGCAAAAAATGAGCTAAGAATTTCTATTACAGCAGCCTGTAATATGAAATGTGTGTATTGTCATAATGAGGGTAATACAAAAATGGCAATGCTTACAAAAGAACAAATTAGAGAAATTGTAGAGGCAAGCAAAGATTTTGGACTTAAAAAGATAAGAATTACTGGAGGAGAACCACTTGTATCTCCATATGTGGAAGAAATATGCCAAATGCTAACAGAAGAATATGGAATTAGTGTAGAGATGAATACAAATGGAATTAAAATTGAAAAATTGCTTAGAATGATAAAAAAAGGATGGTTAAAAAAAGTTGTAATTGGCATGGATTATTTCGATAAAGAAATATCAAAAAATTCTCCAGTGGGTAAAAGTTCTGCTACAATAAAAAACAATATTCTTGAAATCAAAAAAACAGGCTGTGAAGTTCGTATAGCCACGGTATACAATGATGATGATGAAAATACCGAAAATATAGTAAGGTGGGCAGTTGATAATGATATTGGAGTAAGAGTTTTAGAAATTGTTAGAGAAGAAACTGATGAAGAATATAGCAAAAGATATATGAATCTTCAAAAGAAAATTGCTGCTGATATAGAACTTGACTGGCATATAGATAGTGTTATGGAAGAATTAAATGGCGCTAAGGATGGAAAAGTATTAGTAAAATTTTATCATTCTCTTTGTAGATTAGGCTTATGTAATATCTGTAAAAAGGTACCATTTAGAATAACAAGCAGTGGTATAGCTAGACCATGCATCTTAACTTCATCAACAGATGTTGATTTATTTGATGGAAACATACGTGAGAATATTACTAAAGTTATGAAACAAGAAATTAATATTAACAAAATAAGAAACTCGGAAGTTATTATAAAATAGAAAGGAAATACACTGTGGCTGTTGAAGGAAGTATCTTAAATAAGGAAAGTATTAAAAAAATTATGATTGAACAATATGGTATATCAGTTGAAGCAATAAAAAAAATAAATAGAGGAAGCGCCAATGTGTTTGAGATTTTTTCAAAAGGTAGTCATTATATATTAAAAGAATTCCAAAGTAAAATTGACATTGATAAGATTAAAATTGAATATACGGTTGTTGAACATTTAAGAAGAGATGGAGTAGCTACACCAAAATATATTTTAAATAAAAATGGAGAATTATACTTTGAATTTAACAAAAGGCTTTTAATAGTACAAAAATTTATAGAGGGACAAGTTGTGGATTCTAATACGTCAAATCAAGAACAAATTATAGAATCTGCATGTGTATATGGAAAAATAATAAAGTCCTTGGAAAACTTTAAATATGAACTGCCTGATTTTAAGAGACATTATATGTCAAAAGAATTGTGCGAGCAAGATATAAAAAATATTGAACAATTAATAAAAATAAATAAGAATAAAGATGTTAATGATGCATTATTGCATAAAAGGGAAATATTATTAAAATTGAAAGATTTGGATTATACCTGGCAGAATAAGTTAACATATAAAAAAAGTCATGGTGATTATACGGTGGCTCAATTTATTTATAATGACAAAGAAAACATAAAAGCAATAGTTGATTGGGTATCAGCGAGGAAAATTCCCGTTGCAAGAGAGTTAATTAGAAATTATTTTTTTATGGCTAAGGAAATAAAAAAACAAAATGTTAATTTCGAGTTTTTCTTAGAGTATATAAAGGAATTTGAAAAATATCAAGAATTAAATGATTATGACTTAAAATATATGCCATTATTGTATCTAATTGAATTATCGAGAACAATATATGGTTATGAGCAATATGTTTACAATAACTTAGTAGAATATTTAGATTTTGGAAATGAACTTTATAATCAATGTTTATGTATAGAAAAAAATAGCGATGAACTATCAAGAGAGTTACTAAAGTTAAAAAAATGTAAATAAAATGAAAGGAATGAAAAATATGAATTATTCTAATGAATGCCCTTTTTGTACTGAGACAAGATATATTAACAATAAATTAGCAAATTTACCAGCTGAAGAAGCAATATTATTTGAAAATGATGATATATATGTGAGAGTTGATATTTCTCCACTATGTTTAGGGCATATTTTAATTATAACGAACAAACATTATTTAAACTTTTTTGAGATTCCGAAAGAAATGAAAATTCAGGTTAGCAAATTAAAAGAAAAAATAAAAGAAGTTTATAAAGAAATATATAATTCTGATGTTCTGTTTTTTGAACATGGCTCTGCACAGTCAGGATATGCAGGAGCAAGTATAGATCATGCACATTTACACTGTATTCCATACAAATTTGATTTGACGGAATCTTTAAATAGAGAACTTGGACAGGCTGAGGAATGTGATATATTATCACCAGAGAAACATTTTAACAATGAATTTTCTTATATTTATATAGGAAGTGAAAAGAATGGAAATAAAATTTATAGAGTTGAAAAGTTACCAAGTCAATTTTTAAGAAGATTGGTGTTTGAAAAACAAGGAAGTCAAGAATATAAATGGCAAGAGAAATGTATAACATTAGATAGTGTTAAAGATTCAAAACAAACAATAGAAGATTTAAAGGATAAGATACTTATAGAATAAAAAATCAACAAATACACAAATGTTAAGTAATGTGAAAATAATACTTGTTGGTATATACAACAATTGAGATACAAGGATTAAAAATACATTATATATAATAAACTAATTAAAGAAAAGATTTTTGATTTAATTGCAGGCAAAGGACATAGAGTTACAGATAGATTTCTGGATGATAAATACTATGATGTAGAGTTTAATTAAAAATTAATTCGTTAGTATGTTGAATTCAAGGAGTATTACTACGTTTATAAGTTGTAAAATTCTTATATAAAGTAAAGAGTTTATAATACAAATTTTTCAAAACTACTTGATTTATATATTTGTTTATGTTAAATTATAAGCATAGAATCAAACATAAAATACGATTATAAATACAAGCTCGTATTTTTCGCACACGGAAGTGCTAAACGAGCCAAAAAAATAAATACCAGATAAAATCTGGTATTTATTTTTTTTGCGTTTTAAAATTGAAGGACTCGAAAAGGACGTGCTGAACGAAGAGAGGCAAAAATAGTCCAGTGGACTATTTTTAGGACGCGGCTTGCCGAGTCCAACAAGAGGAAAAGCGCGAAGAGCGTAGGGCTGTTAACTGATGAAGAAGCGACCGCATCCGGTGGATGAGGAAGGGAGCTTCTGAATAAGCATGAACTGCAATTACAGACTTTGCGAAGACAAAGAATGTAATTGCTAGTTCGATGCTGGAAGTCGTTGGTAAAATAAAGTTGAATAAAATAATGACTATTTGGATTTTTTTTTAGTTTAGAGCCGTGAGGTCGTTGAGTAAAAATAAGTATAATAAGCATGAACTGTGTTGGTTTAAAATTTAAGTTGGGAATTATAGAGAAATAAGACAATAATTATTTTCAGTAAGTCATAATGGACATTCGTAATGAAATAACCTTAAATAAAGGGGGATTTTATTATGAAAGTTATTACAATTAAAAGAAAAAACATAATAAAGGCACTTGCAATAAGCATGTTTGCCTTTATTTTGTGTATATTTACAACATCATTTGGAATGCAGCATTATTATAAAGTAGACTTTTCAACAGGTATAGTTACAGCAACAACACTTAATGTAAGAAGTGGTCCAGGAACACAATATAAAATAGTAGCAACAGTAAAAAAGAACGAATATATTAGAGTATTTGCAGGCGTTGGAGAATGGTACATTGTTCAAGTAGAAGGAGACTATGTAGGAGCAGTAAGTAAAAAATATGTTAAAGCTGTAAACTCATCAACAAGTTCTGGAAACACAAACACAGGTACAAATACAGGAATCAGTGCTGGTACAACAAATTTAACACTAACTGCAGATGAACAAGAAACTTTTAATCTAATAAATAAGCAAAGAACGAACAATGGTCTTCAAGCATTAAAAATAGATAATGAAGTTCAAACAGTTGCAAGAGTAAAAGCACAAGATATGGTAAATAATAATTATTTTTCACATAATTCACCAACATATGGAACACCATTTGAAATGTTAAATAAATATAAAGTATCATATAAAACAGCTGGAGAAAATATAGCAGGTAATTCAAGTAATAGTGCAGCTGTAACAGCTTGGATGAACTCCTCTGGACATAAAGCAAATATACTAAATTTAAATTTTAACTATACAGGAATAGGTGTGGTTAAAAGCAATAAATATGGAAAAATATATGTTCAAATGTTTATAGGAAAGTAAAAATATGAAATGAAAAATTTCAAGATTAAATATAAAAGGCATTGTATATGCTTTTATTTTATATATTTGACAATACATTTTAGCGGTAATATAATAATTGCAAGATATCATAAAATCTTATAGGAGAATTTGCAATGAAGAAAAAAGGAAAATTAATAAGAAACTTAATTATATTTATATTATTAATTGTATTAACATTTACAATAATATTTAAAGACAATAATTTTTTTGATATTTTTTCAATAATGAAAAATGCTAAATTTGAATTTATACTTTTAGGTATAGTAGCAATGTGTATATATTTAAGTCTAGAAGCCATAAATATTGGAAGAACTCTTACAATGCTAGGAGAAAAAAGCACTTTCTTAAAAAACTTTAAATATGCTGCAATAGGCTTTTTCTTTAGTGCTGTTACACCTGCTGCAAGTGGCGGTCAGCCTATGCAAATATATTATATGAGTAAGGACGATATAGCTGTTTCGAGTTCAACAATTGCATTGCTTTTAAATTTAACAAGTATGCAGATAACTACAATTTCTATGGCTTTGGTAAGTGTATTCTTTTTTTATCAATACTTAAATAGTGCACTTGTTATATTTTTTATAATAGGAATAATGCTAAATTTATCTGCATTAATACTGCTTTTAGTTTCAATCTTTTCAGAAAAATTGTCCAAAGGAATAATAGATTTTGTTATTAAATTATTAAAATTTTTCAAAGTAAGAAATATAGAAAGTAAAAAAGAAAAATTAAATAATGAATTAGAAAAATATCAAAAAAGTGCTATATTTGTTAGAAACAATAGAGGACATTTATTAAAAATAATACTAACAACACTTATACAATTTACAATTTACTATAGCATAACATATTGGACTTATAGAGCTTTAGGTTTTAATCAAGGCAACATAATAACAATAATTGCATTACAATCCTTAGTGTATGCAACAGTTTCAGGAATACCATCACCAGGAGCTGTAGGAGTTAGCGAAGGAGCATTTATGCAAATATTTAAAACAATATATCCAGAAAATATGATAAGCAGTGCAGTATTATTAAATAGAGGTATAAATTTTTATTTGTTTGTAATTATATGTGCAATAATAACAATAATAAATCAAATAAAAATGAAAGACAATAATGATATCGAAGAAAAAATAAATAATGAATGATAATAAAAAAGATGATTTTGGGTGATTTTTGGGACGGGGTCAAAAATCACTATGCACAAATATTAAAATAAAAAGTTAAACAGTAGGGGCGGTCAGTGACCGCCTTTTTTCTATACATTTTAACAATGTTAGCCTTGACAAACATATGCTACACATAGTATAATGTTAACCGAAGTTAACAAAAGGAGAATTTATATGATTACGAGTTCTTTAGAAGAATACCTAAAAACAATGTATGTGCTTAAAAAACAAGGGCAAGATATAAAAGTAACAACAATTGCTAATAAAATGAATTGTACTAAGCCAAGTGTTAATAAAGCAATTAGAAATTTAAAGTCAAATGGCTTAGTAAATTATGAAGTTTATGGAGATATAGAATTAACACAAAAAGGTGAACAACTTGCTAAAAAGGTTTTGGAAGCTTACGACATAGTTAATGTATTTTTAACAGAAATATTAGAAGTACCAAAAGAAGAGGCAGAGCAAGAAGCGGAAAAATTAAAATCAACTATGGGAGATGTAACTTTAAATAAACTTACAAAATATGTACATAAAATTTTAGGAGTATATAGTTTAGATTGTGATTACGACATTAATCAAGAAAAATGTAGATGTTGTAATAGAAAAAAATTAAAAGTAAAAAGAGAGGAAAATATAAATGAGTAATACATTATTAGAAATAAAAGATTTATATGCAAATGCAGAAGATAAAGAAATTTTAAAAGGATTAAATTTAAAAATAAATAAGGGTGAAGTTCATGTAATTATGGGCCCAAATGGGGCTGGAAAATCAACAACAGCACACGTTATTTTAAATAACCCAGAATATAAAAAAATAAGTGGAACAATTGAATTTGATGGAGAAAATATAAACGAATTATCAACAGATAAAATAGCAAAAAAAGGAATATTTATGTCTTTTCAATCTCCAGAAGAAATACCAGGAATATCTACATTAAACTTTTTAAAAACTGCAAAAGGAAAAATAGAGGACAAGCCTGTAAGAATATTTGAATTTAAAAATATCGTGAAAAAATATATGGAAGAATTAAATATGAATCCAAAATTAATAGAAAGAAACTTAAATGTAGGATTTTCAGGTGGAGAAAAAAAGAAAAATGAAATATTACAAATGCTTGTATTAAATCCAAAACTTGCAATATTAGATGAAACAGATTCAGGGCTAGATGTAGATGCGATAAGAACAGTATCAAAAGGTATAAATATGTTTAAAAATGATGAAAATGCAGTTTTAATAATAACACATAATGCTAAAATTTTAGAGAGCCTAACACCAGATTATGTTCATGTTTTAGTAAACGGAAAAATTGTTAAAACAGGAGATGCAAGTTTGGCAAAAGAAATAGAAGAAAAAGGATATGCTGAATTTAAAAAATAAATTAATTTTCTAAATGAAAGGATTAAAATGAAAACTCAAATTGAAGATATAAATAGAAATATTTATGATATAAAAAATAAAGATGATTACGATTTCAAAATGCAAAGTGGTATTAATAAAGAAATTGTAAGAGAAATATCAAAAATGAAAAATGAACCAGATTGGATGTTAAAAATAAGACTTAAAGCATTAGAAACATACAATAAATTAGAATTACCAACTTGGGGACCAGATTTATCTGAATTGAATATGGAAGAAATTGCTACATATGTTAAGCCAAAGTCTAAATTAAATTCAAACTGGGAAGATGTACCAGAAGATATAAAAAATACTTTTGATAAATTAGGAATTCCAGAGGCTGAGAAAAAATCTTTAGCAGGAGTTGGAGCTCAATACGATTCAGAAGTTGTATACCATAGTATAAAAGAGGATCTTATAAAACAAGGTGTTGTATATACAGATATGGATTCTGCAGTAAAAGAGTATCCAGAGCTTGTAAAAGAATATTTTTCAAAATGTGTACCAGTAAATGACCATAAATTTGTTGCACTTCATTTTGCGGTTTGGTCAGGTGGTTCTTTTGTTTATGTTCCAAAAGGTGTAAAAGTGGATATACCGCTTCAATCTTATTTTAGATTAAATTCACCGGAATCAGGACAGTTTGAACATACATTAATAATAGTAGATGAAGGAGCAAGCTTACATTTTATAGAAGGATGCTCTGCACCAAAATACAACAAAGTTAATCTACATGCAGGTTGTGTAGAATTATATGTAAAAGATAATAGTTATTTAAGATATTCAACAATAGAAAACTGGTCAAAAAATATGATGAACCTAAACACTAAAAAAGCAATAGTAGGAAAAAATGCACAAATAGACTGGGTAACAGGTTCATTTGGTTCAAAAGTTTCTATGTTATATCCAATGAGTATTTTAAATGGTGAAGGAGCTAAAACAGAATATACAGGAATAACTTTTGCAGGAGGAGGACAAAACTTAGACACAGGATTTAAAGTAGTTCATAATGCACCAAATACATCATCTGTAGTAAACTCAAAATCAATTTCAAAGGATGGTGGAGCATGTACGTATAGAGCTTTAGTTAGAATTGCAGGAAATGCTAAAAATTCAAAATGTAGTGTAAGTTGTGAATCTCTAATGTTAGACGATATATCAAGATCAGATACAATACCAGTAAATGATATAAGAACAGATGAAGTAGAATTTTCACATGAAGCTAAAATAGGAAAAATAAGTGATAAAGAGATATTTTATTTAATGAGTAGGGGACTTTCAGAAGAAGATGCAAAAGCTATGATAGTTAGAGGCTTTGCTTATCCTATTTCCAAAGAATTACCAGTAGAATATGCTGTTGAAATGAATAATTTAATTAATTTAGAACTAGAAGGTTCTATTGGATAACAATAAATAAAAAATTTTTAAGTACAAAATGGAGAAATAAAAATGATATTAAGTATTTTAGCATTTATAGCATTAATTTTAAGTATATGTATAAAAGATAGAGAAAAATCATTAGGAGTGCAATCTCTTAATTGCTTATTTGAGGCAATGTATTCATTTACAATAAACGCATTTACAGGAGCTTTTTTAAGTATAATAAATTTTATAAGAACATTTATATTTATGCAAAGTGTAAAAATTAAAAGAAACATATATGTATTTATACTTATTATGTTTGAAAGCATTATTGTTCTGAATTGTATATATACATGGAATGGAATAATATCGTTATTGCCAACAATAGGCTCAATTATTAGAACATATTGTTTATGGCAATCAAATATGAAATTAGTAAGAATATCAGGGATTACAACAGGAATATTATATGGATTATATTATTTATATTATCAGAGTTGGTTTATTGTTGCAGGAGATATAATCTTATTAATTACAAGCATTATAAGTATTTATAAGTATGATATTAAGAAAGAAGATAAGGTTAAGAACTAGTTAAAGCAAATTTCTAATAAATAAGAAAGGAATAGTATGAACGAATTAAAGTTAAATGAAACACCAATTAGAACATCAAGAAACTTTTTAATAAATAATATAAAGCTTACAGATGTTGAAATACCAGAAGCGGTAGAAGAATTTAAAAATGTTGAAATAATTGGTGGGGAAAATATAACAGAAAACATTGAAGAAACTAAACTTACATATGGCTTGGGTGATGTTCTTCAAAATAATATAATTCAAAATTCAAATAGTAAACTAAATATTAATGTAGAAAACGAAGATATAAAAATAGTTTATAATTTTGATGATGATAATGTAAATTTAATTAATAATATTGTTGTAAATGCAACAAAAAAATGCAAATTATACATAATTTATAAATCAAATACAAATAAAGTATGTTTTCATAATGGAATAATAAAAATAAATGCATTAGAAAATTCTAAAATAGATGTTGTAGTTGTAAATACAATGAATAAAAATTCTAATAATTTTGAAGCATATGAAAATATAATAGAAACAAATGCAAATATTAATTATACAATTATTGATATAGGCGGAAAAAATAGCATAACAAATTATTATTCAAACATATTAGGCCAAAAGGCCAAAAACGATTTAAAAACAATTTATTTAGGATCTGAAAATGATATAAAAGATTTAAATTATATTGCAGAATTACGAGGAAAACAAAGCTTTATAGACATAGACGTTCAAGGAGCTTTGAGTGGAAATGCAAAAAAGAATTTTAAAGGTACAATAGACTTTAAAAAAGGTTGTAAAAAAGCAAAAGGAAATGAAAACGAATTTTGTATGTTGCTTTCAGAAAAAGCTAGAAGTATAGCACTTCCAATGCTTTTATGTACAGAATCTGATGTAGAGGGAAACCACTCAACAGCATCTGGAAAAGTAGATAATCAAGAATTATTTTATATAATGTCAAGAGGATTAAGTTATAATGAAGCAGTAAAATTGATTGTAAAAGCAAGATTTAACAAAATTTTAAGCAGAATTGAAGATGAAGATTTAAGAAATGAAATAATAGAGAAAATTGAAGAACAATTGTAGAGGCATGGAACTCTGTGCTCGTAAAAAAAGGAGAAAAAATGGATATAAAAAAAGACTTTCCAATTTTAGAAAATAAAAACATAACATATTTAGATAGTGGTGCAACAACACAAAAACCAATACAAGTAATAAAAGCAGTAGATGAATTTTATGAAAAGTATAATGCGAATCCACATAGAGGAGCATATTCTTTAAGTGTTGAAGCAACAGAAGTGTATGAAAATACAAGAACAAAAATATCTAAGTTTATAAATTCAAAACATAGAGAAGAAATAATATTTACTAAAAATGCAAGTGAAGCATTAAACTTAATTGCATATTCATATGGATTAGAAAATTTTAAAAAAGAAGACGAAATAGCAATTTCTATAATGGAACATCATTCAAATTTAGTTCCTTGGCAATTTGTTGCGAAAAAAACAGGAAGTAGTTTGAATTATATGTATATAAACAATGAATACGAATTATCTGAAGAAGAAATAAAATCTAAAATAACAGATAAAACAAAAATTGTTGGAATTACACATGTTTCAAATGTTTTAGGAACAATAAATAATGTAAAAGAAATTATAAAATATGCACACAAAAAAGGAGCAATAGTAGTAGTAGACTGTTCACAAAGCATACCTCATATGAAAATAGATGTACAAGAATTAGATGCAGACTTTATAGTGTTTTCAGGCCACAAAATGTTAGCACCACTTGGAATAGGTGTTTTATATGGCAAAAAAGAGTTGCTAAATAAAATGAACCCATTTTTAATGGGGGGAGATATGATAGAATATGTATACGAACAGGAAACAACATTTGCACCATTACCAAATAAATTTGAAGCGGGAACACAAAATGTAGAAGGAGTTATAGGCTTAGGAGCCGCAATTGATTATATTGAAGAATTAGGTTATGATAAAATACAAGAAATAGAACATGAAGTAGTATCATATGCAAGAGAAGAATTGTCAAAATTAGACTATTTAACATTATATATAACTCCAAACACAAAAAATCATTCAAGTGTTATTTCATTTAATATAAAAGGAGTACATCCACACGATGTTGCAAGCATATTAGATTCAGAAAATGTTTGTGTACGTTCTCGGAAATCACTGTGCACAACCACTTATGAGATTTCTAGGAATAGATTCAACCTGCAGAGCAAGTTTTTATATTTATAACACAAAAGAAGATGTAGACAAGCTTGTACATGCACTAAATAAAGCTTATAATATGTTTAAAAATTATATAAAATAGGAGAAAATGATGGAAGATTTAAACAACATTTATAATGAATTAATAATGGAACATAGTATGAATTCCTATAATAAGAAAAAGTTAGAAAATGCTGACTACTGTGAAGTAGGGCATAATCCAAATTGTGGAGATGAAATAACTTTAGAATTAAAATTAAATGGAGACATAATTGAAGATATGGCTTTTTCTGGACATGGTTGTGCAATATCACAAGCATCAACATCTATTATGATAGATGTTCTTAAAGGTAAAACAATTAAAGAAGCAAAAGAGATTATAAAAACCTTTATAGATATGATAAAAAGAGAAACTAAAAGTGAGGAAGAGCTAGAAAAACTTGAAGAAGCAATAGCTTTTAGAAATGTTGCAAATATGCCAGCAAGAGTAAAATGTGCTTTACTTGCTTGGCACACAATCGAAGATATGTTAAACGAAGATAATAATCAAGGCAAAAATTCTATTAATTGTTGTCATTAATAAATAATATAAAAATATACAATGTGAAAGGAATAATAAATGCAAAATAAAAAAGTTTTATTAGGAATGAGTGGAGGAGTTGATAGTTCTGTATCAGCACTTTTACTAAAAAAAGAAGGATATGATGTTATAGGAACAACTTTAGAATTATTTGCCGGAAGTAGTTGTTGTAACATAGAAACATATATAGATGCCAAAAATGTGTGTAATTCTATTGGAATACCACATTTTACATATAATTGTAAAGAACAGTTTAAAAATCATGTAATAAATGATTTTATAAACTGTTATTCGAATTGTAAAACACCAAATCCATGTATAGAATGTAATAAATATATGAAATTTGGCTATATGTGGGATAAAGCCAAGGAATTAGGATGTAATTATATAGCAACAGGTCATTATGCAAAAACAGAATATAGTGAAAAATATAATAGATGGGTGCTAAAAAAGTCAAAAGCAGGTAGAAAAGACCAAAGTTATGTTTTATGGAATATTCCAAAAGAATTAATAGAGCATGTAGTATTTCCTTTAGCAGATTTTGAAGACAAAGAACAAATAAGAGAAATAGCAAGAGAAAATAACTTAAAAGTAGCAAATAAACCAGATAGCGAAGATATATGTTTTGTACCAGATGGAAATTATAAAAAATTCTTGGAAAACAATTCTGATATTAAACCTAAAAAAGGAAATATTGTAACTACAAAAGGTGAAATTTTAGGAAAACATAATGGACTATACAATTACACAATAGGACAAAGAAAAGGGCTTGGAATATCCTACAAAGAGCCATTATTTGTTGTAGGATTTAATAAAGAAAAAAACGAAGTAATAGTTGGAGTAAAGGATGAAATATACAAAAAGGAAATGTATGTAACAGATATAAACTTATTACTATTCGATGAAATAAAAGAAAAAATGAAAGTAAATGTAAAAACAAGATATTCTAGTAAGGAAGAACCAGCAACAATACAAATGATAGATAATAATACTATGAAAGTAGAGTTTGAAAATCCAGTTGCAAGAATAACTCCAGGACAATCTGCAGTGTTTTACTTAGATGATATTGTTGTAGGTGGAGGAAAAATCATTTGACAATTTGAATAAATTATGATATATTAAGAAATGCTGAAAATAAAAAGATAAATGGAAACGAACATTATTTAATAAAATAATGACTAACGAACAACACATTTTTGTAGGTGTTGTTCTTTTATGTGAAAAATGTTTGAATTCATTAGCAAACGTAAGAAGGAGGAAGAAATGGAAAAAGAAGAAACAAATATTTTAGGAACAGAAAAAATAGGAAAATTGATTAGAAAATTCTCAATTCCTTGTATTATTTCACTACTTGTAAATTCACTTTACAATATAGTAGACCAAATTTTTATTGGTTGGGGAGTTGGTTATTTAGGAAATGGAGCAACAAATGTAGTGTTTCCATTAACAATGATATGTTTAGCATTTGCACTTATGTTTGGTGATGGTGCTTCTGCATATTTAAGTTTAAAACTAGGAGAAAATAAAAAAGAGGAAGCAGCAAAAGGTGTTGGAAATGGTATAGCAATTTCTGCAATAATAGCTATAGTATTTTGCATTGCAACATTAGTGTTTTTACCACAATTATTAAACTTATTTGGATGTACAGAAAACTTAAGAGAATATGCCTTAAAATATGGAAAAATAATTGCCATAGGGTTACCATTTATGATAATGGGAACAACATTAAACTCAATTATAAGAGCCGATGGAAGTCCAAAGTATTCAATGACAACTATGCTTACAGGTGCAATTTTAAATACAATTCTAGACCCAATATTTATATTTGTATTTAAAATGGGAGTAGAAGGAGCTGCAATAGCAACTGTTGCAAGTCAAATTGTAACATTCGTATTAAATATAATATATATTAAAAGATTTAAATCAATTAAAGTTTCAAAAGATAGCTTTAAATTAAAAGGAAATGTTGTAAAAAAAGTATCAACACTTGGAATAAGCAGTTTTATAACTCAAATGAGTATAGTTTTTGTTATGGCTGCAGAAAATAATTTGCTTGGTAAATATGGAGCACAATCAGAATTTGGTTCAGAAATACCAATTACTGTATTAGGAATAGTAATGAAAATAAGTCAAATATTAAACAGTATAATAATAGGTATTGCAGCAGGAGCACAACCAATATTTGGATATAACTATGGAGCAAGAAAATTCGATAGAGTAAAACAAACATTAAAAATTGTACTAGGTACAAGTGTTATTATTAGTACATGTGCATTTATTTTATTCCAAACAATACCAGATAAATTAATATCAATATTTGGTAGTGGTGATGAGAAATATATGGAATTTGCATGTATGGCATTTAGAATATATTTAATGCTTACTATATTTAATGGAATACAAATACCATCTGGAATATTCTTCCAAGCAATAGGAAAAAGCAGTAGAAGTGCAATACTATCATTATCAAGACAAATATTATTCTTAATACCAGCAATGATAATATTTAGTAGCATGTTTGGAATTAAAGGAGTATTATTTGCAGGACCATTTGCAGATTTACTAGCATTTATAATAGCATCTACATTATTAATAATAGAAGTAAAACACTTAAAACAAACAAATATAAAAAGTGAAGCACTTCCAGACGATACAAGTACAGACAACAAGTTATCAAAACATGTAGTAATTACAGTATCAAGAGAATATGGCTCAGGTGGAAGATATGTAGGAAGACTAATTGCAGAAAAATTAGGAATAAAATTATATGATAAAGAATTTATAGAAAAAGTAGCAGAAAAAACAGGATTTTCAGAAGAATATATAGAAAGCAACGAACAAAAAAGAGATGCATTAGCAGTACTAAATAATGGATTCTATTCAGAATTTAACAATTCCGATGAACTATTCATAGAAGAATCAAAACTAATAAAAGAAGTAGCAGAAAAAGAATCATGTGTAATAATTGGAAGATGTGCAGACTTCATATTAAAAGACATGAAAAACGTAATAAAAGTATTTATATATAGCCATATGGAAGACAAAATAAAAAGAGCAACAGAAATATACGGATTAGACAAAGCCAAAGCAGAAAAAGAAATAAAAAGAATAGACAAACAAAGAGCAAACCACTACAAATATTATACAGAAAAAGAATGGAACAACAGTGCAAATTACGATATAAGCATAAACAGTGATACACTAGGAGTAGAAAAAACAGCAGAACTAATATGTCAAATAGTAGAAGAAAAAATGGAAACAAAATAATATTTGAAAATAACGTCAAACGTTGTAGGGGTCGGCGTCCTCGACGACCCGTAAAAAACGAATTAACATAATGAAATGTAACTTTTGGGTCTGTCCCAAAGTTACATTTTTTGTTCTTTTTGGGGCAGGTTTAACTTTGGCTTGATTTTTATTAGGTATTAATGTAAACTGTTGTTGATGTTTTGTAATATTAAATTTTATAGAAAATATAATATATAAATGTAATAAAAAAGTTTGGTGATTTTGTGAAAAAGATTTATTTAGTTCTTACTCATACTGGAACTACGTTATCTACTATTATTAAGTGTTATACTAAAGATGAATTTTCTCATATTTCTATTGCTTTAGATGAGGAACTAAATGAAATGTATAGTTTTGGTAGATTACATGCTAATAATCCATTTATTGGTGGATTTGTACACGAAAGTATTGATTTCGGGACTTTTAAGAGGTTTAAGAATACTCAAACGGAAATATATTCCTTAGAAATTGATAATAATAAATATGAAGATATAAGTAATGAAATAAATGCTTTTAAAAATAATAAAGAAAAATATAAGTTTAATATTATTGGATTGTTTGCGGTTAGCATTAATAAAAAAATTCATTATAAAGATACTTTTTATTGTGCAGAGTTTGTTAAGTATTTATTTGAAAAAGAAAAAATAGAGAATAAGTTACCAGATATAATTAAACCACAAGATTTTAAAGATTTAAAAAATATAAATTTAGTTTATAAAGGAAAATTAAAAGATTATAATAAAAATAAGGTTGCAAAATATGAAGTAGCTTATTAAATATTAGGAAAAGGAAAAAAATGAAGAGAAAAGAAATAATACAAACACTAATTTTTGTACTACCATATATTTTTATAGAATTTTCAAATACAATTTTAGTAACAATAGATAAATCTATAAGTAATTCAATAGGAAAAACTGCAATAATAGTTTTTACATCATTTGTTACATTAAATTGGGCAATAAATACTGTTCAAACATGTATAAGTCAAGCACATAACATTATATTAGTACGAGATAAAAAGAATTATAAAGATATAAATACTTCAGCAATGGCAATGATAATGTTTTTTGCAATAATTACAAGTATTTTAATATATTGCTTTGCTTATAAAATAACGTATATATATGAACTTGAACAAGATACAAGAGAAATATTAACAGTTATTTTAAAATTAAAAGCTATTCAATTACCAATTGTTGCTTTAGGTTATGTTCCTAGAAATAATTTAAAGGTAAATGAAAAAACAAAAACTATTTTTATAATTGTTATTGTTTCTTCTATAGTGAACATAGCTGGAGACATTATAAGTGTAAAATATGGTTTTAATGAAAAGGGAATATACATAGCAACAATTTTATCTACATGTGTTAGTAGTGTTTTATTTCTAATATTATCTAAATTTGAGATAGGAAAAATTTCTATTAATTATATTAAAGAATTAGTAAAATATGGAAAAGACTTAGTGTTTAATAAAATAGTACAAAGAATAGTTAATTTATTTTATATGCATGTTGCTAGCTCATTTGGAACAGAGCCATATGCAATACATTGTGTTTGCGTTGGAGTTTCAGATTTATTGAGTGAGTCTATTGAAGGATATTATTCAGGTTTATTAATTGCATATTCAAAAGATATAGAAAATGAAAATAGATATTTAATAAAAAAAGTAGACAAAATAGAAGTTATAGGAACGGCATTTTCAGTAATATTAGCATTTTTACTAGTGTATCCAACTTGGTGGATGATGGGACGTGCTATTAGTTGGGAAACTTGTAAACCTTTCATAGGGTTATATCTAACAGAATTTGTAATGACTGTTGCAAGTTGTAATTATAGAGCATATTTATCTGCAAATAAAGATACTAAAGCAATAAGAATGATGGCTTTTATAGGTGGTTTATGTGTAAGAGTTCCATATGCATATTTTGTAAAATGTTTTAACTTAGGATTATATGGTTTATCACTTGCATGTGGAATAGATAGAGCAGTTAGAACTTTATATTTAAGATTATATATTAGAAAAAATTATAGTAGAGGTGAAAAATAATGAAAAGATTATTTACGTCAGAAAGTGTTACAGAGGGACATCCAGACAAGTTGTGCGATTATATTTCAGATAGTATTTTAGATGCTTATTTAGAAAAAGATGAAAATTCAAGAGTAGCATGTGAAACAGTTGCTAGTAAAGGAGTTGTATTTATTACTGGTGAGATAACTTCTAAAGCAAGTGTGGATATTGAGAAAATTGCGAGAAATGCAATTAAAGAAATAGGGTATGATAATGCAAATACAGATATGGACTATAAAACTTGTAAAATAGAAGTAAATATTTCTAAGCAATCTGCAGATATAGCACTTGGAGTAGATGAATCTTTAGAAGAAAAAGTGGGACAAGCTATAATATCTGAAGGAGCAGGAGACCAAGGTATAATGTTCGGCTTTGCTTGTGATGAAACAGAAAATTATATGCCAATGCCAATTTATTTAGCTCATAAATTAGCTGAAAGACTTGCATATGTAAGAAAGAATAATATTATAAATTATTTAAGACCAGATGGAAAAGTACAAGTAACAGTTGAATATGAGAATAATGAACCTATTAGAATAGATACAATAGTGGTTTCAACTCAACATAATGAAAATGTTGAGCAAGATACTTTAAAACAAGATATAAAAGAGAAAGTTATAAATGAAATAGTTCCTAAAAAATTGTTAGATGAAAATACAAAATACTATATTAATCCAACAGGAAGATTTGTAATTGGTGGACCTTTAGGAGATAGTGGTCTAACAGGAAGAAAAATAATAGTAGACACATATGGTGGCTATTCAAGACACGGAGGAGGAGCTTTTTCAGGTAAAGATGCAACAAAAGTTGATAGATCAGCATCATATATGGCAAGACATATTGCAAAAAATATTGTTGCAAATGGTTATGCTAGAAAATGTGAAATAGAGCTATCTTATGCAATAGGAGTTGCAAGGCCAATTTCGATATTTGTAGAAACTTTTGGAACAAATACAATACCGGAAAATGAAATAGTTAAAAAAATAGAAAGTAAATTTGACCTAACACCAAGAGGAATAATAAATTATTTAAAATTAAATAGACCAATATATAAGAAAACAACAAATTATGGACATTTCGGAAAACAAGAACTAGAATGGGAAAAAATAATTGAAATGTGATAATATATTGAATTAAGAGGAAGTGATAAAATATGGACATGCATCAAAAAAGAGAAATGAGAAAAAATAAAAAAATGAACGAAGATACAAAAAGTTTACCATCAACGAGTATCAACTGGTATCCACGGACATATGGCAAAGACTAAAAGACAAATAATAGAGGAATTAAGATTAATAGATATTGTGGTAGAACTTGTGGATGCTCGTATTCCTATTGCGAGTAGAAATCCTGATATTGGGGAAATTACTAAAAATAAAAAAAGAGTAATTGCTTTAAATAAAAGTGATTTAGCAGATGAAAATGAAAGTAAAAAATGGGTAGACTACTTCAAAAAACAAGGTGTTTCTGCTGTTATTACAGATTCAAATACTGGAAAAGGTGTACAAAATGTTATAAAAGAAATAGAAAACTTAATGAGTGAAGAACTTACTAAAATGTCTGGTAAGGGAAGAATTGGAAAGTCTATAAGAATTATGGTATTAGGAATACCTAATGTTGGAAAATCTTCTTTTATAAATCGTATTGCAGGTAGAAGCTCATTAATAGTTGGAAACAAACCAGGTGTAACAAGAGCAAAACAATGGATTAGGGTAAATGATAAAATAGAATTACTAGATACACCAGGTGTTTTATGGCCAAAATTCGAAAGCGAGGAAGTTGCATTAAATTTAGCATATACAGGTTCTATAAAAGATGATGTTTTGGAAAAAATAGAAGTTGCATATCAATTGCTTAAATATTTATTAGAAAATTATAGAGAAAAATTAGAAAAAAGATACGGATTAGATAGTGAAAATATAAATCAAATTCTTATGCAAGAACAACCTGAAAACTTTAATATTTATGAAGTAATGCAATTAATAGGAAAAAAACGTGGAGCGATAGTTTCTGGAGGAAACGTAGACGATGAAAAAGTTGCAAATATAATACTAGATGACTTTAGAAGCGGAAGAATAGGAAAAATAACATTAGAAAAGGTGAAATAAAATGGACGAAATTTTTATACCAATAAAAGATGAACAAGAAGTAAAATTAATGAATCCCTTGGTATGGGCTTATGTAGGCGATTGCGTATATGAATTGTATATAAGAACATTTTTAATTAACACAACTAAAATGAAGGTGCATGAATTACATGTAAAAGCCTCTACATATGTAAAAGCTTCAAGCCAAGCAAAAATTTTAAAAAATATTGAAAATGAACTAACTGAAGAAGAAAAGGATATTGTAAGAAGAGCAAGAAATACACAAAATCATCATTTACCTAAAAATGCTAATCCGGCAGATTATATGTATGCTACAGCATTTGAAGGTTTAATAGGATATTTGTATTTAACTAAAAATTTTAAAAGATTAAAAGAAATACTACAAAAAAGTTTATAATTTTCTTGCTATTTTTAAATTTGTAGTGTATTATTATATAGGAAAAATATGAGAAGGGAGCAAATATCCGTATGAAAAAAATGGTAATTAGTACAATATGTGTAATCTTTATAATGTTATTACCAGTTTGTTATGCAAATAATATTGTATTAAGTAATGATATAAATAATCAAACTAATACAAATGTACAAACTAATAACGAATTACAAGGAACAGATCAAATTGTAGAAATAAAGAAACATACAGAAAAAAAATTGGATGATTATAAGCAAGAATATGGTTCAGATGCATATGGACTTGCTGCATACATTTTAAATATAGTAAGAATATATAGTATACCATTTTGCTTTATAGGAATTGCAATTGGAGCTATTTATCAATACGTAATAGGTATTCATAAATTAGACGAAAGAGATAAAGGTTTTACAATGATAATAAGCTTTGTAACGATATTGGTAATTGCACAAATATTACCACTTATATTTGCAATAGTTGTAAAAGGTTGGAGGGGTTAACAAATGAAAGTTTTATTTGCTGTAAGTAATGAAAATATTTCTGAATCAATAGTTAAAAAATATCAAAAAGACTATAAAGAAATTATCTCATCAAAAAATGTATATTACTTTAATGCAATACAAAAAGAATTACAAAAGGATAATACTTATGACAGAATAGTTATAAGTGAAGATTTAGAGCCATTCACAAATAATAATTATGATGCTATAGATAGATTTATATTTGATAAATTAGATGCTATAAGTGATGAGGCAACAAATAGTAGAAGAAATGATACACCTATAATTTTAATATGTTCAGATAGAAGATCAAAATCAGAAGATTTATTAGTAAAATTATTTAGTATAGGAATTTACGATGCTGTTATTGGAAATGATAGAAGTATTGATCAAATATGTAAGTTAATAAGAAAACCAAGAACAAAAAAAGAAGCTAAGCTATATTATAACATTGATACAGAAGATGTTAAATATGCTCCAGAAAACGAAAATGAAGTTAGCGAAGTTGAAATTCAAAATATATTAAATTATTATAAAAAATTAGGTAGAAATGATGAAAAATATGTAGAAGGTTTTGAGAACATTGCTTCACAATATAATAATGAACAGCTAAAAGTTATTGCAAATGTTTTGCCAATAAATGTAAAAGCAGTATTGGAATCAAAATCGCCAACATATCAAAGTATTATGACAGCATCTGTAAAAGGATATATAAAAAATGAAAAAGATGATGATGGTTTAAGTGCACAATTTATACAAGATAAATCTAAACCAGTAGGAGGAAATATTATTGTTCCATCTGCTGTAAATACAAGTAAGGTTAGAAAGGTACAAACAAGTAATCCAGTTCAAAATATTGAAAATACGGAAGAAATTAAAGAAGAACCTGAAGTACCAGTTACGCCAACACCAAAAAGAAGAGGAAGACCTAGAAAAAATCCTTTACCAACAGAGGAAACAGTACCTGCAGCACCAAAAAGAAGGGGAAGACCTAGAAAAAATCCACTTCCAGAAGAAATAGTAGAGGATAAAAAAGTTGAAGAAAATATATCTGAACCTTTAAATTTGTTTGATATACCTACAGATACTGAAAAAAATGAAATTAATTCTGAACCTGAAAATATTTTACCAGGATTTGAAAGCTTCGATAGCATTGAGAATAAACCAAATATTTCTGAAACAAGAAACAATAACCAATTTAAAACAGAACAGTTTAATACAATACCAAACAATGAAGTAAAAGAAATATCAACTAATGAAGAATTTGAATATAATCCTAATAATAACTTACAAGGGTTACTAACTGGAAATAAAAAACTTGTATCATTTGTTGGTACAAGCAAAAATGGAACATCTTTCTTAGTTAATAATGTAGCACAATTAATTTCAGTTTCTGGAGTAAATACAGCTATATTAGATACAACCAGAAATAAAAATTCATATTATATATTCACACAAAACGAAGAACAATTAAGAAATACTGCTGCAAATAGTATTCGTAGATTACAAGTTGGTGCAGCAGAAGGTATAAAAGTAAACAATAATTTAACTGTATATACAGCAATTCCTGATGAAGATGTAGGAATTAATAATTATAGTGAAATATTAAAAACTCTATTAGAAAATTATGACTTAGTTTTAATAGACTGTGATTTTAACACAAATTTCGGATATTTTGCTGAATCACAAGAAATATACCTTGTTCAAAGCTTAGATGTTTTAACAATACAACCTTTAACAGCATTTTTAAGAGATTTAAAGGCAAAAAATATTTTAAATCCAGAAAAAATAAGAATAGTTGTAAATAAAAATATGAAAGTTAGAGGACTAACAGATAAAGCAATAATAGGAGGAATGTCATTTTATAATGAACCATCTATGTCTTTCATGACAGAACTGTTTAATAGAGATACAGTTAGATATTGCTCAATTCCTTTTGAAGAGCAAACATATTCAAAATATCTTGAAGGTTTAGTTAACTGTAAAATATCACTAAATGGTTATTCTAAAATATTTATGCAGGCACTTAAAGAATTAACAAATATGGTATATACATTAATGGGAAATAAACCAACAAAAAATAATAAAAGATCAAAAGATAATTATACACCTATGAATAATTATCAATCAACTAACTTTTCGCAAGGAATGAATGATACATTAAATCAAATGAAAAGAAATTATTAATATATTGTAATTGAGGTGAGATACTTGACAGTTGTAGTTGTAGCAATAATAGTAGGTTTAGTTTTAGCAATAATAACTCTAGTAATGTACAATATGTCTATTCATAAAAAAGTTGTTTCATTTAGTAATTTGAACGATAAAATAAATAGCTTAAATGTTTTACAAAATTTTATGGATACGATAGGAGAATACACGTCAGTTGATGAAAAACTATCTAAAATAAATAACATAATTTTACAGAAATTTGAACCATTAAAATACTCAACAATTGTTGTATTTGATGGAGCAGAATATGTTATTAAAGCATCAAATGTCGATGAAAAACACTGGGATACTTTAATAAATTTATACAATGAAGATATTTTTAAAGATAGTATATCAAGTGCTACTCCAAAATATGTTACAGTTGAAAGAGAATCAGAAAAACTACCATATCAAAAAATGGAGTTTGGAAGAGCAAAATCAGCAATGTTTTTTCCATTATTTATAGACAATGTTTATGTAGGATATTGGCTTATAGAAAGTGGAATAGCACATGCTTTTGACAATTTAGATACAGCAATGTTAGAAGTAATAAAAAATAACATTGTTACAATTCTAAAAACTGTAAGTTATCAAAATACTGTAGAAAATATTGTTAGAGATGACTTATACTCAGGACTAAAAACAGCAGAATATTTATATGGAGAAGGTAAAAAAGAAATTGATGCATATAACATTTCAGCAGTATGTATGATGAAAATTGTAAATCTAGAAGAAATAAACATTAATGGAAGTAGAAATGTTGGTAATGCAATTATAAGTGATGTAAGTGATATAATAAAGGAAAGTATATCAAATAAGTATATATTTGTTAGATATATGGGACCAAAATTTGTTATTGTATTCACAGGAATACAGGCAGAAGATACTGAAGATTTTGTTAAAGATTTAAAAGCAAAAATAGAAAATACAGAATTTAGTAAAAATGAAATAGATGAAGAAAACAATAAAAAAGATAAAATATTTACACCAAAACTAAATTTTGCAATTACTACATATTATAAAGGTACATCTATGGATGCATTAACTAAAAAATTAGAAGAATATGTAGATTCCACAGGAAAAGAAAGTAACATTAATTATATTTAATGGGAGGGTAAAAAAGTATGAACATGGATGAAACAATGAATTTTAAAATTGAAAAAGAAAACAATGAGAGAGTGCAAGAAATTTTAAAAGATGTATACCAAGCACTTGAAGAAAAAGGATATAATCCAATAAATCAAATTGTTGGATATATTTTATCAGGTGATCCAACATATATAACAAGCTACAAAGATGCAAGAAGTAAAATAAGAACTATAGAAAGAGACGAACTATTAGAAAAAATGGTAGAAAAATATGTAGGAATAGATGAAGAATAATATGAGAACAATGTCTATAGATTATGGAGATGCAAGAGTTGGAATAGCAATTACAGATGCACTTGGAATAACTGCACAAGGCTTAGAAACGATACAAAGAAATAATAGTGATAAAATAGTGCTAAAAAGACTTGAAGAAATTATAGAAGAATATAAAGTTGGAACTATTGTAGTAGGAATGCCATATAATTTAAAAGGTGAAAAAACTGTAAGAGCAGAAAAAACAGAAAGCTTTATACATAAATTAAAGTGCAAATTTAATACTATAAATATAGAAACTGTTGACGAAAGATTAACAACAGTTGAAGCACACAAAACAATGAATGCATTAAATATTAATAAACATAAAAAAAGAGATATTGTAGATACAATATCAGCTGTATACATTTTAGAAAATTTTATAAATAAAAAATAAAAATCTATTGTAAAGTTTTTAAAAATAGTATATCATATTGCAAATAACAAATAATATAAATATAGTTATTAATATTGTAGAAATACAATAAATATAAATTAGGAGGAAATTTAAATGAGTGAAGATGTAAACAATGCAGGAGAAGAATTAGATAACATAATAATATTAAACGATGAAGAAGGAAATGAAGTTAAATTCGAATTTTTAGACTTAATAGAATTAGATGGAGAAGAATTTGTAGTATTACTACCAACAGAAGAAGAGGAAGACAGTGAAGAAGTTGTAATACTTAAAGTAGAAGATTCTGAAGATGATGAAATGGAATCTTATGTAAGTGTTGATGATGAAGAAACATTAAACACAGTATTCGAAATGTTTAAAGAAAAATTCAAAGATGAATTTAACTTTGTAGACGAAGACTAATTTATATGGAGAGTTAAAAATATAAATACAATGAAAAAGAGGAGTAAATTTAAACACTGCTTAAAAGAGAAAAGAAGTCATAGGCTGTAAACTTCTTAAGTAAGAATAAATTGAAGGTAGCTTTTGAGTAGATATACTGAGAAATATAAAATAGGTATATCCGGAATAAGCCACGTTATAGGCTAAGAGATACAAATAAAAATAATTATTTGTAATTAAGGTGGTACCGTGAGAAACCCTCGCCCTTATATAGGCGAGGGTTTTATTTTGTTATTATAAAAGGAGGAAAATGAAAATGAAAGATAGAAAACTAGAAAACACATACAATCCACAAGAATTTGAAGAAAAACTATATGAAAAATGGGAAGAAAAAGGCTATTTTAAACCAAGCATGAATAAAGAAAGTGAAGCATATTCAATAATGATGCCACCACCAAATGTAACAGGAAAATTACATATGGGTCATGCTTTAGATGGAACAATACAAGATATTTTAATACGTTATAAAAGAATGAATGGATTTAATACATTATGGCTACCAGGAACAGATCATGCAGCAATAGCTACAGAAGCAAAGGTTGTTGCAAAAATGAAAGAAGAAGGTCTTACAAAGGACGATTTAGGAAGAAATGGATTCTTAGAAAGAGCATGGGATTGGACACACGAGTATGGAGGAACAATTCAAAAACAACAAAGAAAAATTGGATGTTCATGTGATTGGGAAAGAAAAAGATTTACACTAGATGAAGGTTTATCAAAAGCTGTTCAAGAGCAATTTATAAAATTATATGAAAAAGGGTTAATTTATAAAGGAAAAAGAATGATAAATTGGTGTCCAAATTGTCATACATCAATATCAGATGCAGAAGTTGAATATGAAGAAGAACCATCACACTTATGGCATATTAGATACCAAATAACAGGAACAGATAAATATCTTACAGTTGCAACAACAAGACCAGAAACAATGCTAGGAGATACAGCTGTTGCAGTTCATCCAGATGATGAAAGATATAAAGATATAGTAGGAAAAACATGTATCTTACCAATAATGAATAAAGAAATACCAATTATAGCAGATAGATTTGTAGATAAAGAATTTGGAACAGGGTGTGTAAAAATTACACCTGCACATGACCCTAATGATTATCAAGCAGGTTTAACACACGGATTAGAAATAATAGAAGTATTTGATGAAAGCTCAATAATGAATGATTTAGTTCCAGAATATAAAGGACTAAAATCAATAGAAGCAAGAAAATTAATAGTAAAAAAACTAAAAGAAATTGGAGCTTTAGTTGAAATAGAAGATTACAACCACAATGTTGGAAAATGTTATAGATGCCATGCTACAATAGAACCAAGAATATCAGACCAATGGTTTGTTAGTATGAAAGAACTTGCTAAGCCAGCAATAGAAGCAGTAAAAAATGATGACATAACATTCGTTCCAAAAAGATACGAAAAAAATTATTTCCACTGGATGGAAAATATACAAGATTGGTGTATATCACGTCAATTATGGTGGGGACATAGAATACCAGCATATTATTGCCAAGATTGTGGAGAAATAAATGTTGCAAAAGAAAAACCACATACATGTAAAAAATGTGGTAGCGAAAATTTAAAACAAGATGAAGATACTTTAGATACATGGTTTAGTTCTGCTCTATGGCCGTTTTCAACATTAGGTTGGCCAGAAGAAACAGAAGATTATAAAACATTTTTCCCAACTAATGTATTAGTTACAGGTTACGATATAATAACATTCTGGGTTTCAAGAATGATAACATCAAGCTTAGAATTAACAGGAAAAAATCCATTTAAAGATGTGTTAATTCACGGAATAGTAAGAGATAGCCAAGGAAGAAAAATGTCAAAATCATTAGGAAATGGAATAGACCCAATAGAAATAATAGAAAAATATGGAGCAGATTCATTAAGATTTTCATTAATTCAAGGAACTACACCAGGAAATGATATACGTTATATGCCAGAAAAATTAGACCAAGCATCTAACTTTGCAAACAAACTATGGAATGCATCCAAATTTGTTTTAATGAACCTAGAAGATTACGATGGAAATGTATATGAAGATAATTTATGTTATGAAGATAAATGGATTTTATCTAAATTAAACACATTAGTACAAGAAGTTTCAAATAATATAGAAAAATACGATTTAGGAGTTGCTTCTCAAAAAATATATGACTTTATATGGAACGAATTTTGCGATTGGTATATAGAAATTGTAAAATTACGTTTATATGATAAAGAAAATAAAGCAAGAAAATCAGCTCAATATGTATTAAATAAAGTATTATGTGATGCACTAAAATTATTACATCCAATAATGCCATTTATAACAGAAGAAATATACACAAAGTTATATAATGAAGATGAAAGCATAATGATTTCTAATTGGCCAAAATATGAAGAAAAATACAACTTTAAAGATGAAGAACAGAAAATAGAAAAAATAAAAGAAATAATAATTGGAATAAGAAATATTAGAAATAATATGAATGTACACCCATCTAAAAAATCTAAATTGGTATTTGTAACAGAAGAATATAAAAATGTTATAGAAAATAGCAAAGCATTTTTAGAAAAATTAGGATTTGCAAATGAAATAATAATACAAAACAATAAAGATGGAATAGACTCAAATGCTATATCAATATTATTAGATGGAATAGAAACATATATACCATTTGAAGAATTAGTAGATTTAGAGGCAGAAAAACAACGTTTACAAGAAGAAAAACAAAAATTAATATACGAAGTAGAAAGATGCGAAAAAATGCTATCAAATCCAGGATTTGTAAACAAAGCCCCAGAAGCAAAAGTAAATGCAGAAAAAGAAAAACTAGAAAAATATAAAGCAATGTTAGAAAATACAGAAGAAAGATTAAAAAATTTATAAAAATAAACACAAAAACCGCCTTTAAGTAATAAAATTATTTAGAGGTGATTTTTTTGAGTAAATTACAAAAATGGCAAACATGAGAATATATAGCATATAGAATTATGTTAAAACTGCAAATCCAAAATAATGCAATAAAAATATTAGTAATAATAATATCAATACTACTTCTAATAGCATTTATAATAGCAACATATAATCCGCCAATGATAAATTTATTCAAAGACCCTGTAACAGGAGGATATGAAATTAATAAAATATCTCTAAAACCCTTGCATTTATAATATTTAAGGTGTATAATTCTAAAAGCAAGATAAATATGAGCGAAAGAGTGGAAGTAATTCCACTCTTTATATTATATATAAAGGAGGAATGTTTTTGGCAAGTATTGAAGAAAGAGTTGAAAACTTGTTAGAGAAAACAATTAACGATTTAGGGTATACTTTATATGATGTTGAGTATGCTAAAGAAGCAAAAAATTACTTTTTAAGAATTTTCATAGATAAAGCAGATGGAATCGATTTGAAAGATTGCGAAAAAGTAAATAATGCAATTACAGAATTGCTAGACGAAGCAGACTATATAAAAGATATGTATTTTTTAGAAGTTTCTTCACCAGGAATTGAAAGAGTTCTAAGAAAAGATAAGCATTTAAAGCAATATATAGGAGAAGAGATTGAAGTTAGTTTATTTAAATCAATAAACGGAAACAAACAAATGCAAGGAATTTTAGAAAGCTTTGATAGTGAAAATATTGCATTAAAATATAATAATGAAACAATTGAAATACCACGAAAAGGTATATCACTTATAAAAACAGTTTATAACTGGGAATAATTTAAAGGAGGAATAAAAAATGAAAGAAGCTATTGATAATAAAGAATTAGTTATAGCATTAGAAGAATTAGAAAAGGAGAAAGGAATAAAAAAATCTTATTTAATTGAATCTATTGAAACAGCATTACTTACAGCATATAAAAGAAATTTTGATGCTAAAGAAAATGTAAAAGTTGTTATGGATGATGTAACAGGAGCTGCACATATTTATTCTGTGAAAGAAATAGTTGAAACAGTTGAAGATGCAGATACACAAATAAGTTTAGAAGATGCAAAAAAAATAAATAAAACATTAGAATTAGGAGACAGTGTAGACATAGAACTTGTTCCAAAAAACTTTGGAAGAATAGCAGCACAAACAGCAAAACAAGTTATAGTACAAAAAATTAGAGAAGCAGAAAGAGAAATAGTATATACAGAATATAACGATAGAAAAGGAGAAATTGTTACAGGATTAGTTCAAAAAGCAGATAGAGGAATTGTTGTAATGGATTTAGGAAAACTTGAAGGAGTAATGCTTGCAAAAGAACAAATTCCAACAGAAACTTATAAAGTAAATGATAAAATAAGAGCATATGTAACAGACGTAGAAAAAGGACCAAAAGGAATACCACAAGTTATAGTATCTAGAGCAACACCAGATTTTGTTAAAAAATTATTAGAATTTGAAATACCAGAAATTTATGAAGGACTAATAGAAATAAAAAGTGTTTCTAGAGACCCAGGTTATAGAAGCAAAGTAGCAGTTTATTCACAAAATGAAAATATAGACCCAGTAGGTTCTTGTGTAGGACAAAAAGGTGTAAGAATTCAAAACGTAATAAATGAATTAAATGGTGAAAAAATAGATGTTATAGAATGGAATGAAGATCCATCAATTTATATTTCAGCAGCCTTATTACCAGCAAAAGTAATGGCAGTAGATATAAACGATGAAGAAAAATTTGCACAAGTAATAGTACCAGATGACCAACTATCACTTGCAATAGGAAAATCTGGACAAAATGTTAGACTTGCTGCAAAATTAACAAATTGGAAAATAGATATAAAATCTGAAACACAATTTAGAGAAATGTTAGCAAAAGCTCAAGAAGAAAATGAAGAAAACAATGAAGAATTAACAGAAGAAACAAATACAGAAATTGAAGAATAAAAACATAATATAGAAAGACTTGTACATATAATAAAGAAAGGAAAAAGACAATGAAAAATGTACCTCAAAGAATGTGTATTAGTTGCAGAGAGAAAAAAGACAAAAAAAAATTAATGCGAATTGTATGTAACAAAAATGGTGAAATAAATGTAGATATTAATGGAAAGCATGAAGGTAGAGGGGCATACATTTGCAAAGATATTAATTGTTTAGAAAAAGCTATAAAAACTAATAGTTTAGAAAGAGCTTTAAAAACTAAAATAAATAAAGATTTTTATAATAAGTTAAGAGGTGTAATTATTGAATAAAGCGTTAGGGTTAATTGGACTATCGGCAAGAGCCAGAAAAATTGTATATGGTGCAGATAGTACAAAAGAAGCTTTAGAAAATGGAAGAGTAAAACTGGTAATAGTTTCGAAAGAAGCTTCTGAGAAAACAATTAAAAATTTTAAGTTTTATTCTGAAAAATACAGTGTTCCAATTTGTATTTTTGGAAAAATAGAAGATCTAAGTAAGAGTATAGGAAAGAAAAACAAAGCTATACTTGGAATATTAGATGAGAATATGGCAAAAGAAATAAAAAAAATAATTGATGGGGGTGAAGTTATTGGGTAAGATAAAAATACATGAAATAGCAAAAGAATTAAACTTAGCCAGTAAAGATGTTATAGCAAAGGCAAATGAACTAAACATACAAGTAAAGAGTCATTTGAGTGGTGTAACAGAAGAAGAAGCAAGTAAAATAAAAGGAGCTTTAACAGGGAAAAAAGCTGCAAGCAAAAAAGAAGAAACTAAAAAGAAAGAAGCAAAAAAAGAAAAAAATAACAGTAGTCCAGTTATTATTAGAAGAGAAGTAATAATAAATGATGAAGACAACAAAAAAGAAAAACAAGTAAAAAAACAAGAAGAAAATAAAGCTAAAATAGGTTTTGTAGAGAGAGATAGAAAAAAAGATTTTAATATAGTATACAGAAATAAGCCTAACAAACCTATGACAGTTGATGAATTATTTGGACTAAATAAAAAGAAAAAAGAAGAATCTAAAAAAGAGGAAGTTAAACAAAGCAAAGTAGAGGAAAAAATGCAAGAAGTAAAAGAAAATAAAACAGTTGATAAAACAGAAAAAGTTGAAAAAAATGAAAATGTAAAAAAACAAGAAAACTTTAAACAAAATAAAACACAATATCAACCAAGAAACAATTATAATAACAACAGAAATAATAATTACAATAGAAACAATGACCGTAATAATAACAATAATAATAGAAATAATAACTATAACAGAAATAACAATGGAAACAATAATGGCTATAGAAATAATAGACCAGGAAATAACTTTGGCAGAGGAAATAGACCATTAGACGAAAAAGGAATAGAAAAAAATATCAAAAACATAATGTCTTCTGATGTTGTTGAAAAAGAAAGTGTTAGAGAATATAACAGAAATGCAGATAAACAAAAAAATGCAAATAAATATGATGACAAAAAGAGCAAGAAAAATAAAAATAAAAGAGGAAATAACGATTTAGGATTTAATGAAGGAAAATTAAAAAACCTTAAACAAGAAAGTAATTTATCTAATATGTTTACAGATCAAGAAGGTGGAATGTTAGATTACTATGATTTAACAACAGTTAGAGGAAAACGTAATAAAAAGAAAAATTCTAAAGCAGCCAAAGGCGAATCAAAACAAAAAATATTTAAACTTACAGAAATAACGATTCCTGAAACAATTTCTGTAAAAGATTTAGCAGCAGAACTTAAGAAAACAAGTGCAGAAGTTATTAAAAAATTATTTGCACTTGGAGTTATGGCAACAATAAACAATGATGTAGACTTTGATACAGCATATTTAATAGCACAAGAATTTGGTGTAACAGCAAAACTTAAAGAAGAAGTTAAGGAGGAAGATGTATTATTTGATGAATCTGAAGATTTAGAAAATGAATTAATGCCACGTCCACCAGTAATTGTTGTTATGGGACACGTTGATCATGGTAAAACATCATTACTAGATGCAATAAGAAAAACAAATGTTATAGAAGGAGAAGCAGGTGGAATTACGCAAGCAATAGGTGCATACCAAGTTAAATTAAATGGTAGAGATATAACATTCTTAGATACACCAGGACATGAAGCTTTCACAGCAATGCGTGCTAGAGGTGCACAAATAACAGATATAGCAATTCTAGTTGTTGCAGCAAATGATGGAGTAATGCCACAAACAGTTGAAGCTGTTAACCATGCAAAATCAGCAGGAATTCCAATTATAGTTGCAGTAAATAAAATGGATTTACCAGGTGCTAATGTTGAAAGAATAAAAGAAGAATTAATGAAATACGATTTAGTTCCAGAAGAATGGGGAGGAGATACAATTTATGTACCAATCTCAGCTAAAAATGGAACAAATATTGACCAATTACTAGAAATGGTTTTACTTGTTGCAGATATGAAAGACTTAAAAGCAAATCCTACAAAGCAAGCAAAAGGTGCTGTTATAGAAGCAAGACTAGATAAAACAAAAGGTCCTATTGCTACAATGTTAGTTCAAAGAGGAAAACTGGATGTTGGAGATACAATAGTTGTTGGTTCTTCAATAGGTAGAATAAGAGCTATGAAAAATGATAAAGGACAACGTGTTAAATTTGCGACACCATCAATGCCAGTAGAAATTATGGGACTTACAGAAGTGCCAACAGCAGGAGATACTTTCTACGAAGTAAAAGATGAAAAAATGGCTAAACACTTAATAGAAAGAAGAAAACGTCAAGAAAGAGAAAAATCTATAAATCAAGTAAGTAAAGTAACTTTAGATGACTTATTCAGTCAAATTGAAAAAGGAGATTTAAAACAATTAAACTTAATAGTAAAAGCAGATGTTCAAGGATCTGTTGAAGCAGTTAAACAATCTCTAGAAAAATTATCAGATGAAAAAGTACAAGTAAAAGTTATACATGCAGCAGCAGGAGCTGTTACAGAGTCTGACGTTACACTTGCTAAAGTTTCAAATGCAATAATAATAGCATTTAATGTTAGACCAGTTGCAAGTGCTAAAGAAATGGCAGATAGAGAAGAAGTTGAAATAAAACAATACTCAGTAATTTACCAAGCAATAGAAGATGTAGAAGCAGCTATGAAAGGTATGTGGGACCCAGAATTTGAAGAAAAAGTTATAGGAACAGTAGAAGTAAGACAAACATTCAAAGTTTCTGGAGTTGGAACAATTGCTGGTGGTTATGTATTAACAGGAAAAGTAGAAAGAAATGCAGGAGTAAGAGTAATAAGAGACGATGTTGTAATTCATCAAGGAGAACTTGCTTCACTTAAGAGATTTAAAGACGATGTTAAAGAAGTTGCAAAAGGTTATGAATGTGGTCTTCAAATTGCAAATTACAACGACATAAAAGAAGGAGACATAATAGAAGTATATGTAATGGAAGAAATAAAAAGATAGAATATAAGGGCGCAAAAAAATTGCGTCCTAATTATAAAAACGAGGTGATATTATGCAAAAAAATAATAATAGATTTAACCGTGTAGAAGAAGAAATGAAAAAAGAAATAAGTAACATTATTTCTAATAAACTTAAAAATCCAGACGTTACAGGTCTTATATCTGTTACAAAGGTTAAAGTAACAACAGATTTAAAATTTGCTAAAGTATATGTAAGCATATTAAATGCGAAAAATACAAAAGCAACATTAAGAGGCTTAAAACAATCTTCTGGTTTTGTACGTTCAGAAGTAGCAAAATCTATAAACTTAAGAAATACACCAGAAATTATATTTGAATTAGATGACTCTATGGAATATGGGGCAAAAATAGATTCAATTTTAAAAGACATAATGAAAGATGTAAAACCAGAAAGTGAAGGAGAAGAATAAAAAATGACTTTAGAAGATATAAAAAATGCAATTCAAAAGGCAGAAACAATAGCAATATTAGTACATGAAAGCCCAGATGGAGATGCAATTGGTAGTGCAACAGCGATGAATTTAGCATTAAAACAATTAGGGAAAAATCCAGATGTTATAATACCAGAATTTTCTAGAACCTTTAATTTTCTACCAGGTATAGATGAAATAAAAAAAGAAACAAATGTAGAGAGCTATGATTTAACAATAACATTAGACTGTGGAGACCAAAAAAGAGTTAGTAATTGTGCTAAATATTTTGAAGATGCACAAACAACAATTTCAATAGACCATCATAATATGAATCCAATGTTTGCAGATATAAACTATGTAGACCACACATCTCCAGCTTGTTGTCAAATTTTAATAATAATATTTGAATATTTGGGAGTAAAAATAACAAAAGACATAGGAACATGCTTACTTACAGGAATAATTACAGATACAGGTGGATTTAAATACGAAGGTGTATCTGAGGTTACTTTTGAATTTGCAGCAGAATTATTAAGATGTGGTGTAAATGTATCAAACATATATAAACAAGCAATGCAAATAAAATCTAAAGCAAACTTTGAACTTAGAAAATTTGCAATGGATAGAATGCAATTTTTAGAAGAAGGAAAAATTGCATTTACATATATTACAACAGAGGATGAACAAAAAGTAGGAGCAGAAGAAGGAGACCACGAAGGAATAGTAAACCTAGGTAGAGATATAGAAGGAGTAGAAGTATCTATATTTTTACATCAAGCAGAAGACGGAGCATATAAAGTATCATTAAGGTCAAACAACTACTTAAATGTAGACGATGTATGCTTAATGTTCGGAGGTGGAGGACACCAAAGAGCAGCAGGTTGCAAAATAAGTGGAGAGCCAGAAGAAATAAAAAATAAACTAATAAACGAAATAAAAAAATCATTAAAATAAAAAATTAAACTTTAATTAATGTGTAGGGGCACGGTGATCCGTGCCCTAAAATAATTCAAAAAGAAACATCTAAAAAATTAATGTTAAGAATTGAATATGAAGAAAGAAATATTGTTTATATTGTACATCTATATAATTCGAAAATGAATTATATAGATAGAATTTAAGAAAATAGTTATATTAATGTTGATTTTTACGAAAAATGTGATATAATTCAAATAATTTAGCTGGAGAGCTAATAAATTTTAATACCTCCATATGGAGTAAACATAAAGAAACTATAAACATCTCAATTAATATTGAAGGAGGAAAGAATATGAGTAAAATAATTGCAATGTATGAAGAAAAGGACAAAGAATTAAATATTTCTTTGTATGATTTTGTTGATGAGTGTTATCGGAAAGCAATTCCAATAATGGTTTGCCATGTAACAGAAGAGGAATATGGAAACATGAAAGAACAATTAAAATCCGGTTACTTAAATGAGAGGCTACCTCGGATTACAAATGAAAAAGAAAGGGGATATGATAAATTTCGCTATGTTATAACATATGATGTAGTGGAAAATACTTTATTAATATCAGACTATGAAAATCCTGAAAAAATAGGTACGTATTTTCTAGATTCAGATGGTGTACATTATGATGAAGAAGGACATCAAGTTATGGATACAAATTGTTTGAGGTATAGAGATATTAGATGGGATATAAAAGTGTATACCACAGAAACATATGAAGACATTATTTCTTTTTATAAGTCACAGTTGAATCCAGAATACAAAATACAAGAAAAAACCAATGAATTAATTAAATTAATTGGAAAAAGTTGTAAAACATGCAATACTGAGTGCTCTGGTGGACTTGGAGATGCAAGTTGCGAGAGATGGACTCATATAATAAAATAATTAAAAAAACATGGTTAAAATGTGGCTTTGCCACACGGGCAGACAGAGGTGTCTGCCCCTACAACTAAAATAGAAATCACCTATAAGAAATATGGGATTTCTATTTTTTTATTACTTATTATAATTGACAAATAGCAGAAATTTATGTAAAATAGAAAAAGAGTAAATTGGATGGTCGCGTATAGCAAGGCCGCAAGGCAGCGTACGAGGAAAGTCCGGGCTCCATAGAGCAATGATGCTGGATAACGTCCAGT
>OLQO01000336.1_pt1 | contig 42799 bp, 41 predicted proteins | sample 1672281 | NCBI WGS metagenome assembly OLQO01 (sample SAMEA3136667, study PRJEB25190) | human gut metagenome | biome: human gut; feature: human-associated habitat; material: faeces | place: Austria | collected 2013
AAAGATAGTATATATAAATAATATATTATTTATATATACTATCTTTAGAACTTTTTTCTCTCATCAGATTTCGAGTTTGACCACTTTGACCATGACCACTTTGACCACAATTTACAGCTAAGCACAAAGTAAAGTAATATTACACATTCATCATCTATCAGTAGTACAAAAACAGAAAAATAATCATATTCAGAAGTCCAGACTTTCTTTAAAATCTGTTCATAAAAAAGGAAAGCGCAAGGTTGTAAATTAATAATATATAACACAAAAGAAGATATTTAACTCATATTTAACTTTTATATGAATACTTATTGCTATTATCCATGTATAGATTTGTATAAATATACCAAACCACATTGTTAAGGATGAATGTATAAATATGCATTATTGAGAAACAGGAATTTTCAGTGCAAAGAACGCGGTAAACAGATTTTACAAAACGACATCTTCTTCTCGCTTTTCTCAGTCATCAATTTCACATAATGAAAGCCATCAGCGAAAGCAAACCGTCTTGCCACATCGACATTTTCACTCTCATTTTGTAAAGAAAGCCTACTTTTCATGCATACAATGAGCCGATAAAACACATCAAAAAATGGCCGACCTCCAACTTAATAAATGTTATAAAGGAATTCTTTTTCGCCCATTAGGTTGTTTTGTGGGGTATTTATTGTAAATTTGCAGTATAATTAATAAGGTATACATATTAACCCGAGATAGAATTAACGAAAACAAAATAAAACATGATCAAGAGATTATTGTCATTTCTCGACGCTTCGCCAGTCAATTTCCTGGCTGTCAAGAACCTTACCGAAGAGTTGCAGCAACATGGTTATCGCCGCATTGACACTACCGAGGCCTTAGGCACGATAAAGGCCGGCGACAAGTTTTTTGTCACCAAGAACGATTCCTCCATCTATGCCTTCCAAATAGGAAGAAAAGCCCTGGCTGAAATGGGATTCCACATGATTTGTGCCCATTGCGACTCACCCACATTCCGCATCAAGCCTCATGCAGAGATAGACTGCGAGGGAGGTATCGTGAAGCTCAACACTGAGGTGTACGGAGGTCCCATCATGTCGACATGGTTCGACCGTCCGCTCACCCTCGCTGGAAGAGTCATCGTGAAGAGCAAGGACGTGATGACCCCCACTACCCTCCTGCTGCACGTGAAGCGCCCATTGCTGCAGATAAGCAACCTGGCCATTCACTTCAACAGACAGGTGAACGATGGGGTGAAGCTGAGCCGACAGAAAGATGTGCTTCCTATCCTGGGAATCATCAACGACGAGCTGGAGAAAGGCAACCTGCTGATGAACATCATCCTCGAGGAGCTGAACAAACAGCAGACCGTGGCTCGCGAGGACATTCTCGACTTCGACCTCTATCTGGCTGATGCCACTCCTGCCTGCACCTTTGGCGCGCACAATGAGTTAATCTCTTCGGGAAGACTCGACGACTTGTCTATGTGCTTTGCCGGACTTGAGGCGCTGTTGGCTTCACAACCCACCGACACCACACAGGTGCTTGCCATCTTCGACAACGAGGAGACGGGCTCGCAGACCAAGCAGGGTGCCGGAAGTCCTTTCCTCTCCTACATGCTCAAGCGCATCGCCCTGGCTCAGGGAGGAACCGAGGAGGCTTATTATCAGGCTGTAGAGCGTGCCTTCATGATTTCGGCAGACAATGCCCATGCATGGCATCCCAACTACTCCGAGAAGTACGACCCTACCAACCATCCTATGCTGGGAGGCGGACCGGTCATCAAGTTTAATGCTGCCCAGAAGTATGCCAGCGACGCTTATTCTGCATCGGTCTTTGCCGGCCTGTGCAAGAAGGCAGGTGTGCCTTGCCAGCGCTTTGTGAACCACAGTGATGTGGCAGGCGGAAGCACACTGGGCAACATCCTTGCCTCTTCCATTCCGCTGCGCGGTGTCGACATGGGAAATGCCATCCTTGCCATGCACAGCTGCCGCGAGACAGGAAGCACTGCCGACCATGAGTTCTGCGTCAAGGTGTTCACACAGTTCTACCAGGAATAACATGACACGATGAAAGGCATTCAATTGTATCAACAAAGATATGATGAGAAGTGGATATCGGAAGATTGTCATAGCATGCGACTCTTATAAGGGTTGCCTTACGAGCAGGGAGGTGAATGACACAATAGCAGGAGCTTTGTCGGCTCCCGAAATCATAACCCTCGAAATGAGTGATGGGGGTGAGGGAATGCTCGATGCCTTTCTCTCGGCAATGAAGGGTGAACGGGTGAGGATTCATGCTCATGACGCCCTGATGCGATGGACGGAGGCTGAGTACGGAATAGTGGACAATACTGCTATTATCGAGATTGCGCAGACAGCAGGCCTGGCTTTGATAGAGCCCGAACAGCGCAACCCGATGAAGGCTACGTCCTGGGGTGTGGGCGAGATGATCGTGAATGCCTATCGCCGGGGCGTGACCCATTTCATCGTGGGATTGGGCGGCAGTGCCACTTCCGATTGCGGTATAGGAATGCTCAAGGCTATGGGCGACGACTGGAAGACGATACGCAGGGAATGCAGCTTTGTGCTGGCTTCAGACGTTACCAATCCTCTTTGCGGCGAGAACGGCGCAGCTCATGTCTTTGCTCCTCAAAAGGGAGCAGACTCTAAGATGGTGGAAATGCTGGATGCCCGTGCCCGGAAGTTTGCCGAGGTGAGCGCCAGGCATTTCGGTTATGACAGGAGTGAGGCTCCGGGAGCTGGTGCTGCCGGTGGTTTGGGCTACGCCTTCCTGCAATACTTCAATGCCAAGGCTCGTCCTGGGGCTGAGCTTCTTTTAGAGAAAATTGGGTTTGACACCTTGATTCAGAATGCTGACCTTGTGATTACAGGCGAAGGACATAGCGACCGGCAGACCTTGATGGGGAAACTGCCACAAAGAATCCTTGAACATGTTACCAATCAGAAAATCTGGCTTGTATCAGGTGGCGTGAGCGACAGGCAGGCGATGCTGGATGCTGGTTTCGACAGAGTGATTCAGGTTACTCCGGACAACATGCCTTTGGATGTGGCATTGAAGCCTGATGTGGCACGCAACAACATGATAAAAGCGATCATAATGGAAGAGAAACAATGAAATACATCATTTTTGATTTTGACGGAACTATCGGCGACTCACAACGGCTGATAGTAAAGACCCTGCAGGACACGATGCGGGAAAGAGGACTCGAGGTGAAGTCGGACGAGGCTTGCGCCAAAACGATCGGACTTCGGCTCGACGAGGCCTTTGTGGCCCTCTTTGGCATGAATGCCAAAGAGGGTGAAGCCTGTGCTGCCACTTATCGCGAGATATTCATGAAGAACAAGGAAATCATGATTGTCGAGCCTTTCCCTCATGTGATAGAAACGCTCCGTAAACTGCATCAACGTGGTTTCGTACTGGGCGTGGCAAGCAGCCGCAACCATTGTTCGCTCGACGGCTATGTCAGGCAGATGGCGCTCGACAACATCTTCACCTCTATAGTGGCGGGCGATGATGTGGAGCATGTGAAGCCTGCCCCCGACATGGTGTGGCGGGCTCTGAAAGAGATGAATGGAGAAATAGAAGAAGCCTTGGTCGTTGGCGACATGACATTCGATGTGGACATGGTGCACAACGCTGGTTGCAAGGCATGCGCCGTGACTTATGGCAACGGAACCCGCGAGCAACTTGCCTCAGCCGACTGGATCATCGACGATTTCGCAGAATTGCTGCAGAAATTGGATTTTTAAATATTGAGTCCACTTTCGTATATTACCCTTCTCCTTCCACCTTGCAGCCATTGAATCCCATTTCCCTGGCTTTATCCGGACCAAAAGTAAAGTAAACGGCTTCGCCCTCGTCGCAAATCTCGCCTGCTGAATTTTCAAGGGTAAGATGAATGGTGGCTATGTTGCGACGCTGGCTGGCTAAATGTCCACGAACCGTAATTTGAGTATCTGAGGTAAGAACAGGCTTCTTATATTTCACATTGAGCTGCATCGTCACGCCTGTAGTCTGAAGCTTACGATTGATTACCCATCCTGCCACTTCGTCCATCAGCATTCCGATGATGCCTCCGTGAAGGGTGTTCACCCATCCCTGATAGTTAACACCTGGAGTCCAGACAGTGAGCACATCATCGCCATCTTCCCAAAACTCGAGATGCAATCCCACAGGATTGCCTGGAGCACAACATACACAGTTGTATTCCGGTTTGCCTAAATAAGGATTCAATATCTTCTTCATGACTCTAAAAAAACTCCTTAACTTCTTAACTCCCTTAACTCCTTTAACTCCTCAAAAAATTAATCTTGTTTTTCGATGATCTTCATTCCTTCTTCCACAGCCTGCATGTTGAGCGGTATCATGGCGTGATGACGCTCAGGCAACGACTTGTAGAGAGCCTTGTTCAGTCCGTCGGTGCTTACTACCGGACAAACCTTGAGCAGTCCGCCAAGTACAATCATGTTGAACACCTTGGAGTTCTTCATCTCGGCAGCCTTGTCCATGGCATCAATGCGATAGACGGTAATGTCCTTGCGCTGTGGCGGATTGATGACTCCATAGCCGTCATAAATAAGGATTCCTCCAGCCTTCACCTTGGGCTCAAACTTATCGAGCGACGGCTGGTTGAGCACGATGGCCACATCGTAATGGCTGAGGATAGGCGATGAAATTCGCTCATCGCTCACGATGACTGTCACGTTGGCTGTACCGCCTCGCTGCTCGGGTCCATAGGCTGGCATCCACGTAACCTCCTTATCCTCCATCAGTCCTGAGTAGGCCAGGATCTTTCCCATAGAGAGGACGCCCTGTCCACCAAAACCGGATATAATGATTTCTGTCTTCATTTGTTTCTATTTGTTTTAGGGAAGAGCAAATGATTTTTTTTCACTCTTCATTCTTCGCTCTTCACTTACATTCCCGTTGTATCCTTCAGGTCTCCCTTCACATACTCCTTGAACATATGCTCCTCCATCCACTTGTTGGCTTCTACTGGTGAAAGTTTCCAACCGCTGTTGCAGGTGGAGACGATTTCCACAAGACTGGAACCAAGTCCCTTCATGCTTGCCTCGAAAGCTTTGCGGATGGCTTTCTTGGCTTTGCGGATGCTGGCTACGCTTTCCACACTCTGACGGCTCACATAGCAGGTTCCCTGAAGATGTGATGCCAGCTCGGTAATGTTGAGTGGATAACCATGAAGGTCGGGCTGACGTCCGTAAGGACAAGTAGAGGTTTTCTGTCCAAGCAGGGTTGTCGGTGCCATCTGTCCTCCCGTCATGCCATAGATGGCATTGTTGATAAAGATGGCTGCTACGTGCTCACCACGGTTGAGGGCATGGATGGTTTCGCAGGCTCCGATACAAGCCAGGTCGCCATCACCCTGATAGGTAAAGACGAGGCGGTCGGGCCAAAGACGTTTCACTGCTGAGGCACAGGCAAGAGCTCGTCCATGAGCTGCTTCCTGCCAGTCGATGTCAAGGTAACGATAGGCAAAGACGGCACATCCTACAGGACAGATACCCACGGCTTTGTCTTCCATTCCCATTTCCTCGATTACCTCGGCCACGAGCTTATGCACCACACCATGAGAACAGCCCGGGCAGTAATGCATCGGGGTGTCGTTCATCAATGTTGGTTTCTTGTAAACCAGGTTTTCTGGTGATATGATATTGTTCGTCATTATTTTGTACTTTGAGTATTGCTGATAAGTTGTTTTACAGCCTCAACGATTTCTTCTGGTTCAGGAACGATTCCTCCCAAGCGTCCGAAATGTTCTACGGGGACTTTTCCATTGACTGCCAGACGCACGTCTTGTATCATTTGTCCGGCATTGATCTCGGCTACAAGTATGCCTTTACAGCGCTGTGCAAGTTCATGAAGCTGCTTCTCCGGGAAAGGCCATAGGGTGATGGGACGGAAAAGTCCTACCTTGATGCCTTGCTGACGGACAACCTCGATACTCTTCTCTGCTACACGGGCGGCACTTCCGAAAGCCACGATGACATAGTCGGCATCTTCGATATGCTCAGTAGCATAACGCACTTCTTTCTCGCGTATGGTTTGGTATTTCTGCTGCAGATGTAGGTTGCGCTGCTCCATCACCTCTGGCTTAAGCTCAAGCGAGGTGATAATGTTGGGCTGGCGGTCTTTGCTTCTGCCTATAGTTGCCCAAGGACACTCGCGTGCGATTTCCTCTTCGGTGCGACGGGGCTTCATCGGTGGCAACACCACACGTTCCATCATCTGTCCGATGACGCCATCACTCAGTATCATGGCAGGATTGCGATAACGGAATGCCAGGGTGAAAGCCAAGTCTACGAAGTCGGCCATTTCCTGTACCGACGCCGGGGCAAGTACGATCACGTTGTAGTCGCCATTGCCTCCTCCACGCGTTGCCTGGAAATAGTCACTCTGCGAAGGCTGGATGGTTCCCAGTCCTGGACCGCCACGCTGCACATTGACGATAACGCCAGGCACTTCGGCACCTGCCATATAGGCGATGCCTTCCTGCATGAGAGCCACACCAGGACTCGACGAAGTGGTAAGCACACGCTTTCCGGCTCCGGCTCCTCCGTACACCATATTAATAGAGGCTACCTCGCTCTCTGCCTGGAGCACAACCATACCTGTCGTCTCCCAAGGCTTGAGGAGCGCAAGGGTCTCAATAATCTCTGTCTGTGGAGTGATGGGATAGCCAAAGAAGCCATCTGCTCCACATCGTATACAGGCATGGGCGATAGCCTCATTGCCTTTCATAAGTGTTACTTCTTGCTCTGCCATTGTTAGATTTCCTCCTTTTTACGATAAACGGTGATACAACCGTCCGGGCACACGATGGCACACGAGGTACAGCCTACACAAGCCTCGGCATGCGCTGGTTCTACGTAACGATAGCCATGCACATTCACCTTCTTTTCGGCAAGCGCTATGACATCGTGAGGACAGGCCTCCACACAGAGCGCACAACCTTTGCATCGCTCTGTATCTACCACAATTGCCCCTAAAATTTTATTCTTTGTCATGGGTTATAATAGTCTTTACAATAAAAGCCGAGGATATTATCGAGCATTTCCTTGGCTACGACGGCAGGGCTGTCGGGGTCAAGGGCTATGGCTTCCATATAGCAATCGAGAGCATGCTTGTAATCACCTTGTTTGCGATAGGCATTGCCCTGTAGATAATATTCCTGAGCTGTCATTTATCTGCTGATGTTCTTTTAAATTTGCTGTGCGAAATTAATAAAATAAGCTAACTAAAAAGAATTATCAGCCGAGATTTAAACTATATTAATGTTGTTTTGCGGAAAAATGCGCACACCATATTTCAGTGTGCAATTTTTAAAGAATAATGTACGTTATTTCTAATATTATATTCTATAAGAACATACTCCGCCACTTAACGCAGCTGACCGCGGTAAATGACGAACAATACTACACCTCGCAACAGAAGGTAGAGAACGAAGGCCAACCACAAGGCATGATTGCCCAGTAAAGGATGCAGAACGAAGAACAGAACGAAGAACGAAGCTGAGGCAATGGCGGTGGAACAGAGCATCGACTTTGACTGGGTGATACCGACAAAGATGCCGTCAAAGACGAATGCCGACATGCCCGACAAGGGAATCAGCACTGCCCACCAGAAATACGCACCGGATGCCGTTATTACCTTCTCATCACTTGTGAGTAACGAGAGAAAGTTCTCGCCACCTATTATATATAATAAGGTGAAACCGACGGCTACGCCTACACCGAACATCATCGTTCTCTTCACTACTTCCCGAAACGCCACCCTGTTTCCGGCTCCATAATACTTGCCACTCAATGCCTCTGCCGCATAGGCGAAGCCATCCATAAAATAAGAGAAGATGGTGAAAAGCGTCATCAGCAAGGTGTTGACAGCCAACACCAGCGTACTCTCGCGTGAACCTGCTGCCGTAAAGAAAAGATTCACTGCCACCAGACATACGGTACGGAGAAATATGTCCCTGTTGAGCGAGAAGAATCGTTTCAGTGGTTCGGAATCAAAGATATGGTGACGATAATCATACTTGCCCAATCTGCGATAGTAGAGGCGATAGAGCACACAAGCCATCAGAAGTCCCCACCATTGGGCGACGACCGTTCCGAGTGCCACACCTTCTACCGTCATCCTGCAGACGAAGACAAGCATCAGCGAAGCGATGATGTTCACCACATTCTGCGTCAGCGACACTACCATCGGGATGCGGGTGTTCTGCATACCGATAAACCAACCCGTGAATCCATAAAGTCCAAGCACAGCGGGAGCACCCCAGATGCAGACATAGCAATATCTGCGAGCCAACTCCACGACATCCGCCTCGGGTGACATCGCCCACAGTCCGCATCCTATCATCCATCGCTGAAGGATAAAGAACAGCAAACCAATCCCCACACCGATACTCAGAGAGCGCACCAGGAGTCGCTGCACCTCGGCAAAGTCTCGTCTTCCCAATGCCTGCGAGGTCATTCCACTGGTTCCCATGCGCAGGAAGCCGAACAACCAGTAGATGACATTGAAGAGCATCGAGCCCACAGCGATGGCTCCGATATAAGACGCATCGCCGATATGACCGACAATGGCGACATCCACCAAACCCAAAAGCGGTACCGTGATATTGCTGATTATCGACGGTACCGCTAAATGTAATATCTTCCTATTCATTAAATCTTAAACTTCGCAGCCTGCTCCTCGATGTAAGCTGCATCGCTGAAGTAGTCGATACGCATGGCTCTGCGAACCTCATCCATGGTCTGGGCTGCAAAGGCACGGGCTTCCTCACTACCCTTCTTCAGGATGTTGAACACCTCAGGAATATCCTGCTCGTACTCATGACGGCGGGCACGGATAGGAGTAAGCATCTTGTTGAGCACACTGTTGAGGAATTTCTTACAGGTTCCGTCACCGATGCCTCCCTTCACATACTGAGCCTTCAGTTCGTCGAGATTCTGGAACTCTGGCCAGAACTCAGCGAAGTCCTCGGGTGTAGAGAATGCCTCGAGATAAGTGAACACGGCATTGCACTCCAGATGTCCTGGTTCTTCCATACTCATACGTGGAGCACCGTTCGACATCTTCTTCACCTTCTTCCATACCGTCTTCTCGTCGTCGCTCAGATAGATACAGTTGCCAAGACTCTTACTCATCTTCTCTTTACCGTCGGTACCTGGAAGACGACGGCAAACCACATTCTCAGGGAGCATGATCTCCGGCTCTACAAGCACAGGAGCGTAAATCTGGTTGAAACGGCGCACCAACTCACGTGTTACCTCCAGCATGGGTTCCTGGTCTTCACCTGCAGGAACGGTTGTAGCTTTGAAGGCTGTGATGTCAGCAGCCTGACTTACTGGATAGCAGAAGAAGCCAAGAGGAATGTTGGCCTCGAAGTTACGCATCTTGATCTCGGTCTTCACCGTTGGGTTGCGCTGAACACGAGATACACTGATGAGGTTCATCAAATAGGTGGTGAGCTCGGCAAGCTCAGGAATCATACTCTGAATATAGAGTGTGCACTTCTGTGGATCAAGGCCTGCAGAGAGGTAATCGAGAGCCACTTCGGTGATGTTCTGACGTATCTTCTCTGGGTTGTCTGCATTGTCAGTAAGAGCCTGCACATCGGCCATAAACACGAACATCTTGTCGAAGTCGCCTGCATTCTGCAGTTGTACTCGGCGCTGAAGTGAGCCGATGTAATGCCCCAAGTGGAGCTTGCCTGTTGGACGGTCGCCCGTCAATATTATCTTTCCCATATTATTACGATTGTTTCTGTTATACGAAAAATAGTCAGCCTGTCTGCTATTTTTAGTGCAAAGGTACAGCAAAAAGGGCAAAACACAAAATAAATAGTTACTTATTTTGTAATTTTGCCCCTTACGCGTCACTTACCATGTATATTTTGATCGGCAAATCACAGTTGTGTTGTGACAGCGAAAACAAATTACTTCTTGGTGATCACCACTTGTTTCTCATTGAAAGCACTGCAAGCATCTACCAACTTCAAGACTTTGTCCCAGTTGGCTACAGGTTCCTCACGATGCAAGAAACTCTTGCTTACATGCACTATGATCTTGCCAGCCCCGGCACTTGCCTTCACCGCGAACTCGCCACAATCGTTGCTGACGGTGGTATTCAGTTTCTTCAATGACTCAGCTGAAGCCTGGTAGCCTTTGGGCAAAGCCACCTCTATATTCCACTCATCAGCAAATGCCATTCTACGCCAGATACGATCCTTGCGGATGCGGTCATTGCCTTCCAATTTCATCTGCTCTCCTATCAGCTTGCCCACAGCCAGCATCATGCTGCTTCCTGCACGTTTCACCAATCCTTCCATCTCGTAATCTACATGATAAACGAAGTCTGCGCTGTCTTTTCGGATGCCCACACAATCGAGTCCATAACCATTTACCTTGACTGGCTCCGCTTCATGATAGCCTTTTATCTCTTCCTTGAACTGGTCGGGTTGCTCCTTTTGCTTGTACTCGGCAAAGTCAGACTTCATGACGGAAGCATCTTTCTTCAAGAAAGCACTATAAGGATCAGACTCATCATACTTCAAATAACGCCAAAAAGCGGCAAGATGGTCGGGACCATACAGATAATAATCTGGCGAGCTAACCATTTGTCCGTATTCTTTCTGTGCGCCAGAATAGTCTATGCTGCGGTGAATATTCATCTTGGTACCATCGATGTTGACCTTAATGGTGACGACAGACTTGTTAGTGGCAGCTGTACTTACAGGGATTTCGAATGGCGCATCAACATCCTGCATATATGCCTTACGCCCCTGGAACTTATAAGGGATGTCCGATGCCACCTTAGGAAAGGTACCAGGGAAATAATACAGGTTGGTTCCCTTGAGGCGGAAGAACCAAGTGGTAGAATTATAGTTGATGAGCTTGTCGACAGGCAATTCGCCAACAGCAGTCGTGATGCCCATTTCCACTTCTACCCCTAACTTACGCAAGAAGTTGGGCACACGGTTGAAGGCTTCTTGGCTTGTTCCACCAGTAACATATTCATAAGCATAAATACGGTCTGCTTTCTCGTCGGCAGGCATCGACTCATCCTTAGCCGACTTATACACACTGCGTTTCTGCGCAGAAAGACCTGCTGCCGAATAGCCGTTCTTGCTAACATAAGACTTAGTCATCTTGTAGGATGGGCGCAACATCAGGGTTAGCTCGAACACCTTTCTGACGCATGGCCTTCTCGACCACCATGGTCTTCGACTTAGTGGGCGTAATGTACATCAAAACATAAGGAGACTGCAAGGAAGAGTTATACCAAGCAGACGGCTCTCCATCGACAGGTTGGTCCATCACCAAATCAAGCACGGCGTTTTTATCCTTGTCCGTGGTCTGCTTAAATTCGGGAGCCCCATTCATCGAGCGATAAACCGTAGACAAACTTTGGTCTAACACGCAATGCACTCTGCTATAAAGAATCGGCTCGTCTTGGCGAAAATAAAAAGTAAAAGGATCCAACCGCTGTTCCTGCGTGTCAATCTGGTTGAGAGAAAATACGTCAATACAGTCGCCGACCTCCAATCCTGGCACGGCAATCTTCTGGCTCAAGTCCTTGCCTTTCTTACCTTCCTTGACATCCACATAGTCATCGAAGTCGACCACTTGCACCTTGCCATCTTTCTTGAGCACACGAATACCCAGGACGGTATTGGTCTTATTGTGATATGCCCCTACCCACTTTTTTGATTTCGTGCGGAAAGAAAACTCAGAATAATCCTTCAAGGCTTTCTTGTCGTTGAGTTGTATCAGCATACGCTCCATGTCTTCGCAGTCTATCTGACGTGTCAGACGGAGGTTAACAAACAATTCCGTTGTTGCCTTACGGTAATAATCGGTACTCAACTCCCGGTAATAAGAGAGGATAACAGCCGATTCGTTCTTGTACTTCGCTGGCACTGTGCGTTTCTTGAAGTCAGCAGGAGTATTGTCCCACACTTCTTGACGCACTTTCTGAGCCAACTTGAGGTAATCAGCCTTGTCGTCAGCCTTAACAGGCAAACATACGAGTTGCATTGCCAAAAGGAAGAAAGCAACTCCCATCATTCTCACATGTTTCATAGTTCAACCTTTAAAATGTATAACATTGCTTATTTAGTTTGCAAAACTACTTGCTCGTTGCAAGCATCATTCCATTCGGAAACCAATTTGTTCCATTCCTGAATATCCTTCAAGGCTACTCGCCTGTTCTTGATGACATACTCCTTTTTCATGACGACACGATTGCCTTGTTTGGAAAACGTACAAGACAAGTCAGCCCAATGGGTATGCGACGCAAAAGGAGCTGGGAGTTCCTGCACACGCATACCTTTTGGTACAGAGAGACTGACCTTGCGCACATTCTTCAGTTTCATACCTATCATATAGTCGGAAACCCGCTTGGTAGTATCTACTTTCTCCAACCACACATCTTTGTCCTGATTCATATCCACATAGAGGTATTGGTCTGCCGACACTCCCACGTTTCCTTTATAAAAAGAGGAAGAGATGGCGAGCTGTTCGTCTTGGGGCCTACTACCTTTGAGCACCACATCCCTCATTTCGTCCTTATTGCCGTCCATTCCCAACAAACGAGACAGAAATTGCTGTCTGTCATCTTGCGCAGCTGCGTCGTATGCCGACAAGACCATGGCTTTCATATCTCCTTTCCAAGAAGAATTCAGAGTGCCCTTCATGGCATAATTGCCATCCTTCTCTACGGAAAGTGCACAATCGTATTCCACAGATGAGGAACAAGCTTCCAGGGGCAATGTGGGCAACGTATAGACCCGGCATCCTTCTCCTTCTTCCACCATAGCCTGTCGTCCCTGAATATTTGTAGGAATATACCCTAAGGGTATGTAAGAATTGGTGGCATCAAGATAATAGGGCTTACCCTGATAGAACACCGTGCATATCGCATGATTGACAGAGGAAATGGTGGGTACTTCATGCGATGTATAAGGAATGTCATCTGTTCCGATATCTGTCTGTCGCGCATCAAAACCCTGAGCCTTCAACAAGGTTTTCAGCAAGAGCGACATAGCCTTACAGTCACCATATCGCTTACGGATCGTTTCGGCAGGAGTGGCTGGCTGATGGGCAGAAACACCAGCCTCGTATGCCAAATAGCGTATGTGGCTTTGCACCCAGGCAAAGGTGTTGGCAATTTTCTCCTTGTCACTCTTTGCTCCTTGGGCTATCTCTGCAAGGATTTCCGCTTGGTTGGGAATCGTACAGTCGACATCTGCCATTTTCTTAGACCAAGCGAACATATCCTGTTCATCCTTGAACGAACCTATTACGAGCAAATGAGGAACAGTATAGCCCCAGGCTGGAGCTCCCTCCTCGGAAACTGGCACAGACAAGCCGTGCATGACATAGGTAAACACGGAGTCGCCAGCCTCATCGGCCACAGCTGTCTTGACCACATCGACAGGAAGATTACACTCCTTGAGATGATATTGAGATAAAGCCTTCGGTATAACCACCTGGACGGTTTTGTTCTCTACATAGTAGTCTTCGGGAAAAGAGATTCTTGTGAAATAAACAGCATCGGTAAAGGTTCGTGCAAAAGAGGCCTTAAAAGTCTTACCCACCTTGGGTATCCGATAATTGAAATAACAGACCTTGGTGTCATCAAAGAAGATATTCTCAGGTGTTGCTGACTTATATTGTGCCGTGCCCTTGGAGGAAGCTTTGTCCAAACGGATAAAATCTCCATAGTAGACATTCGGCTGAACAAGTGCTGCATATTTTGTCACGCCATATTCCAAATCCGTCGTATTCGAGATGACAGGAATACCATCGGAATTCACCTTAAACTTATACCGATCCACACAGTTTACGATATGCACATTGTCGTCCACGCCTTGAGCCGCAGCAGACAATACGCTCAGAAAACACAGATAAATAAATACAGGTTTTATTGTCATCAGATTGGTGTTATGAATTAAATGCCCCCCCGAAGTATAAAACAAAGGAAGGGCATTTTATATATTATTCAAGTTTCACAAGTTCAATCACTTAGAACTCTGCGTTCTTAGGAGTACGTGGGAAAGGAATCACGTCACGGATGTTCTGCATTCCTGTAACAAAGAGAATCAGGCGCTCGAAACCGAGACCGAAACCAGCATGAGGACATGAACCATACTTACGGGTGTCGAGATACCACTCCATATCCTTCATTGGGATGTTGCGGTCCTTGATCTCGCCCATCAGCTTGTCATAGCTCTCCTCACGGACAGAACCACCAATGATCTCGCCTATCTGTGGGAAAAGCACATCGGTACCCTGAACGGTCTGACCGCTCTTGCCACCGAAGCCACTCTCCTCCTCGTCTATCTTCATATAGAAAGCCTTGATGGCCTTAGGATAGTTGGTCATGATGACAGGCTTCTTGAAGTGCTCCTCTACCAAGAAACGCTCGTGCTCTGAAGCCAAGTCGTCGCCCCACTCACATGGGAACTCAAACTTCTTGCCATTGGCAATAGCCTCCTGCAAGATGCGGATACCTTCAGTATAGGGCAGATGAACGAATTCGGAGTTCAGCACACTTTCCAATCGGGCAATCAGACCCTTGTCGATCATCTTGTTCAGGAATGCAAGATCGTCCTTGCAGTTGTCGAGTGCCCAGCGGATGCAGTACTTGATGAAATCTTCCTCCAGTTCCATCAAACCAGCCATGTCCAGGAATGCCACCTCGGGCTCTACCATCCAGAACTCTGCCAGATGGCGGGGAGTATTACTGTTCTCTGCACGGAAAGTTGGACCGAATGTATAAATAGCACCAAGGGCTGTGGCACCCAACTCGCCCTCCAACTGACCAGAAACGGTCAATGAAGTCTGCTTGCCGAAGAAATCATCAGAGTAGTCTATCTTGCCATCCTCTGTCTTCTTCAGGTTGTAGAGGTTCTTGGTAGTTACCTGGAACATCTGACCTGCACCCTCGCAGTCGCTGGCTGTGATAAGAGGTGTATTGAAGTAGAAGTAGCCATGCTCGTGGAAGTAGGTATGGATAGCCATCGCCATGTTATGACGAATACGCATCACGGCTCCAAAGGTGTTGGTACGGAGGCGCAGATGAGCATACTGACGCATGTACTCAAAGCTCTGGCCCTTCTTCTGCATAGGATAATCGTTGCCGCAGAGACCGTAAATCTCAATGCTTTCGCACTGGATTTCAACACTCTGTCCGGCACCCTGACTTTCAACCAAAGTACCAACTGCACTGATGCAGGCGCCAGTGGTAATCTGACGGAGCTGATTCTCATCGACCTTGGATGGGTCGACTACTATCTGAATATTATTAATAGTAGAACCATCGTTAAGAGCGATAAAATCGACTGCTTTGCTACTACGATGGGTACGCACCCATCCCTTTACATTCACGATTGAGCCATAGGCTGTGCTCTTGAGCAAGTCTACAACTTTAGTTCTTTTTACTGTTTCCATTGTTAATATTATGCTTCAAGGAGTTAAAGAAGTTAAGGAGCTAAGGAGTCAACTCCTTAACTCCTTAACTTCATATTATTGTTTCTTATTCAAAAGCACCCATGCGGAGCATGTCAACTTCCTTCTCTGTCAGGAAGCGCCAGTCGCCACGACGGAGGTTCTTCTTAGTCAGACCGGCAAACTGTACACGGTCGAGCTTGGTGACACGATAGCCAAGGCTCTCGAAAATACGACGAACGATACGGTTCTTGCCACTATGGATCTCGATACCTACCTGTGCCTTGTCGTTGTCATCAGCATACTCTACTGCGTCTGCCTTGATCTCGCCATCCTCAAGAGTGATACCGTCACGAATCTGCTGCAGGTCGTGAGCTGTCACGTTGCGGTCGAGATGTACGTGATAAACCTTCTTCTTCAAGAACTTAGGATGGGTAAGCTTGTTGGCCAGGTCGCCATCGTTGGTCAAAAGAAGCACACCTGTGGTGTTGCGGTCAAGACGGCCTACTGGATAAATACGCTCTGGACAAACATCCTTCACGAGATCCATCACTGTCTTGCGCTGCTGAGGATCGTCGCTTGTTGTCACATAGTCCTTTGGCTTGTTGAGAAGCACGTAAACCTTCTTCTCCAAGCTGACAGGAGCATCGTGGAACTTCACTTCGTCGGTACGCAGAATCTTGGTTCCCAACTCGGTTACTACCTCACCGTTGACAGTAACCACACCTGCCTGAATAAACTCATCAGCCTCACGACGTGAGCAGATACCGGCATTGGCGAGGAACTTGTTCAAGCGCAATGGCTCGTTAGGATCGATGTTCTCCTCCTTATATTCAATACGCTTCTTGAGATTATATTTTGCATTGGGATCGTAGCCTGGTGTGTGTGGACGACCATATCCACCACGGTTGTTGTAACCACCGCCCTGTGGACGACCATAACCGCCACGGTTGTTGTAGCCACCGCCCTGAGGACGACCATATCCGCCACGGTTGTTGTTGTAGCCACCGCCTTGTGGACGACCATATCCGCCCTGCTGACGAGACTGATAACCGCCACGGTTGTTGTAGCCACCACTCTGTGGACGACCATAACCGCCCTGCTGACGAGGCTGATAGCCACCCTCTTCATCATTGTTGTTGAAACGAGGACGATAACCACCCTGTGGACGATTCTGATATCCGCCACGGTTGTTGTTGTAGCCACCTCCCTGAGGACGACCATAACCGCCCTGCTGACGAGGCTGATAACCACCACGCTGCTGATAACCACCTTGGCGATGCTCACCATTATTCTGCTGAAGAGCCATTCCGAAACCTTCTGGGCGGAATCCACCTTCATTGCTGCGATCGCTGCTGTAAGCACGCTGCGAGTTGATACGAGGACGCTGTGGGCGTCCGTTACTGCGATAATTTTTCTGATAACCGCCTGCTGGGGTATAACCCTCACGGGCACCTTCATTCGCAGTCGATTCGCTCTGAGGTTTGTTGTCAAATTCTGAATCCATTTTCCTTTTTCTTTCTTAAAAGCCTCACGGCTGGGTTAATAACTTTTTTTTAAATAATTCTTTTAGTTCTTTATATATATATGGTATATGATAAATACTTCGATAGGTAGCGATTGGGAATTGAAGATTAATATCTGTTAGATTCCTGTATAGTTGCTGGGGGTGATAGCCATCAGTTCTGCCTTCACACTGTCGCTCACATTCAAGCCCTGGATGAACTCATGAATGGTCTCCTCGGTCATGTGCTTGTTGGTGCGGGTAAGCGCCTTCAATGCCTCATAAGGATGTGGGTAAGCCTCGCGACGCAAGATGGTCTGAATGGCTTCTGCCACTACTGCCCAGGTGTTGTCGAGGTCTTCCTGCAACTTCTCTTCATGAAGAATGAGCTTGCGAAGTCCCTTCAAAGTGCTCTGAATGGCAATCACACTGTGACCGATAGGTACACCGATGTTACGCAATACGGTACTGTCGGTGAGGTCGCGCTGCAGACGGCTTACAGGAAGCTTCTGTGCCAGGAACTGGAGTATGGCATTGGCTATGCCCAGGTTGCCCTCACTGTTCTCATAGTCTATAGGATTCACCTTGTGAGGCATGGCACTTGAGCCTACCTCGCCAGCCTTGATCTTCTGCTTGAAGTAATCCATAGAGATATACATCCAGAAGTCGCGGTCGAGGTCGATAATAATGGTGTTGATACGACGAACGGCATCGAAGATGGCACCCAAATAGTCGTAATTGCTGATCTGTGTGGTGTACTGCTCACGCTCCAAGCCCAGCTTCTCGCTGACAAACTTATTGCCGAAAGCACGCCAGTCGTACTGAGGATAAGCCACATGGTGAGCATTGTAATTGCCGGTAGCACCACCAAACTTGGCAGTCACCTTGCATGCCTTCAAACTGTTGAGCTGCTCGGTAAGACGATAGACATACACCATAATCTCCTTGCCCAAACGGGTTGGAGAGGCTGGCTGACCATGAGTCTTGGCAAGCATTGGTACATCCTTCCACTCATCGGCATAGGTCTGCAACTGAGCTATCAACTCCTCTACCTGTGGATAGAAAACATCCTGAAGTGCTTCCTTCACAGAAAGAGGCACACTGGTATTGTTGATGTCCTGAGAGGTCAAACCGAAATGAATAAACTCCTTGTAAGCATCCAATCCGCCAATCTTATCAAACTCTTCCTTGATAAAATACTCTACAGCCTTGACATCGTGGTTGGTAACCTTCTCGATATCCTTGACACGCTGCGCATCATTCTCATCAAAGTTCTGATATATCTCACGCAAACGAGCAAACAAAGCAGAATCGAATGAAGCAAGTTGCGGCAAAGGCAACTCACACAAAGTGATAAAATACTCAATCTCTACACGAACACGATATCGTATGAGCGCATACTCGGAAAAATAGTTTGCGAGTGGCTCTGTCTTTCCCCTGTAACGTCCATCTATAGGGGAAATTGCTGTAAGTAAATCTAAATTCATAACCAATACGTATTATTTATTAGGGTGCAAAGGTAAAAAAAATCAATGAAAAAGCCGAACAAATAATGATAAATTAGCTTAAAAAGAAAAAAAGTCTTGCAACTTTTATGTTGCAAGACCTTCATTTGTGGGCGTTGACGGATTCGAACCGCCGACCCTCTGCTTGTAAGGCAGATGCTCTAAACCAGCTGAGCTAAACGCCCTTACTTTTCGTAAGCGATTGCAAAGGTACTAACATTTTTTGTATCCACCAAACTTTTATCCAACTTTTTTCATTTTTTCTGCAAAAAAGTTGTTTTTACTATCTTTTTTGCCTTTTTTCGCCCTTCAAAAGTCAGATACGCCACCTTTTCATCGTGGCATATAAACCCTTGCCGTTTCCCATGAAGTGCGGGTGAATATGTTTGCTGGGCAACTTATACTCCTGTTAGGTTCATCACTACCAACATAATCTCTATCGTTATTAGCTGTATACAAATAAGAGTCAGTTTCAATCATCTCTTTTTGATAGTTTGACAAAATTAAATCTATATTTTCAGGTCATGGAGCAATTTGACTCCACATAGTCTTCTGTAATCGACCCTCGAGATGTATACACGCAAGAAGAACGTTGCAGAAAGTCCCTCATAAAAGTGTATGAATAGACAGAAAAGTCCCTCATAAAAGTGTGTTAATCTTTCAAAAAGTCCCGCATAAAAATGTGATACATTTTGCTTTCTCGCTAATTTTCAGTATATTTGCAGCAAAAAACAATATATGGAAAGATTTATCATGCAAGACCTCATTGCTTGGAAAAACAGAAAGGATAGGAAACCTCTTATTCTGTTAGGAGCAAGACAGGTTGGCAAAACTTATATCTTGAAGGAATTTGGGCAACGGGAGTTTGAAAATGTGGCCTACATTAACTGTGACAATAATGCCATGGCTAAGGATTTGTTTGCTTCAGACTATAATATAGATCGCATCCTTCTCACCATCGGAGCCATTACTGGTGTTAATATAGAAGCCGGCAAGACCCTCATCATCATGGATGAAATACAGGAGTTGCATCGTGGACTTGCCTCGTTGAAGTATTTCTGTGAAAATGCACGGGAATATCATGTGGCAGTAGCCGGTTCCCTTCTCGGCTTGGCTCTTCATCAGGGAGAATCCTATCCAGTAGGAAAGGTTAATACCTTGGAAATGTATCCAATGACATTTGAGGAGTTTCTGTGGGCACGTGGTTTCAAACAGCGTATGGATTTGTTACAGCATGGAATGTGGGATGTAGTAAAATCGCTCAGAACCCTCTATATTCAGCATCTTCGTGAATATTACCTTGTTGGCGGAATGCCCGAAGCTGTAAATAAGTTCATAGAGACCAATGATGCAAATGCCGTAAGAGAAGTGCAGGAAGAAATTATTCGGGCCTACGAAAAAGACATTTCCAAGCATGCGCCAAAAGAGCAGGTGGTAAGAATCAACCAGGTATGGAATTCTATCCCTTCCCAACTTGCCAAAGAGAATAAAAAGTTTATCTATGGTGTTGTAAAGCAAGGTGCAAGAGCTAAGGATTATGAGTTGGCCATTCAATGGCTCATAGATGCTGGGCTGGTATATAAAATCAGTAGGGTGAAGACTTTGGGTCTTCCTCTGAAGATTCATGAGGATATCAGTGCGTTCAAATTGTATCTTTTGGATTGTGGATTATTAGGTGCTATGAGTAAAACTCCGCCGGCCTTGCTTCTGTTGCCTAATAATGACAATACTGGGAAGGGTGATTTTACGGAAAACTTCGTTTGCTGTCAGCTGGAATCGCTGCGCCAGATTCCTATATATTATTATAGTAAGGAAAACAGCCAGTTGGAACTTGATTTTGTTATTCAGGCAGGAATGCAGGTCATACCGGTAGAAGTGAAGGCAGAGGAGAATCTACAGTCAAAGTCTTTGAAAGCGACTATAGCCAAATATCCCGGCATGAAAGGCTTGCGTTTTTCTATGAGCGACTATCGGGAACAGGATGGCATTACGAATGTACCATTATACGGGGCAAGAGGGTATTGTCTGTCGTTTCTCTATACGCCCACCTCTCATCGTGGCATATAAGCCCCTTGTCGTTTCCCGTGATTTGAAATTGATAAAAGACAGTCATCCCAAATACGTGATTTCTATGGATAGGCTTTACCTTACAGAACTTTCGCATGTGGTTTAAGTACGGGCTAAGAACTTTTGAGTCTTCAGGGCGTGTGGAATAAAACTTGGTAAACTTGAGCTGGATAATATGAAAGATGTATTGAAAATAATTGCCTGCGCATAAATGTTTTTTGCGGGAAAATGTATCATAGTATCATTATTTAGCACGATATCCTTATAAACATCTAATACACAGCACAATACAAGAATGATACTTTTTCGTTTATTTTACAAGAAGTATCATAGAAGTATCATAAATCACAAGAAACATCATTAAATTCGGCTTTGAGTCGATTTAAAAGTCTAAAGTTTCGCATGTGGTTCAAGTACGGGCTGAAGGCCCAAAAGCTCTTAGCCAAGGGCAATGGACACAAGCAGCACGCCCTGAAGGGGCAGAAGCTCTTAGCCCAGGGCAACGCCCTGGGTGTAGTAGCAATCAGCAAGGCGCCCTGTAAGGGCAAAAGCTTTGTTAATTACCTGATATTGAAAGCTTTTGCCCTTACAGGGCGACAGGTTTGCGCCCATAAACACCCAGGGCGCTGCCCTGGGCTAAGAGCTTCTGCCCCTTCAGGGCGTGCTGCTTATATGGGCTCCATGGTACAAAGTTACGTATTACACTCCAGCTCCTTCAGGGCGTATTGGGTAATTCCAACCATACAGTTAGAAAACTTTAGCACCATCTCTTCCTGTATGTAAAGAATGCCAATACAAACTATGAATAAGAAGAAAGATTGACAAGCTGGATTAGGAATAAAATCACATAAGCCTTTCTGTAAGAGACCATCAGGCGGTCTGTCTTGCCCGTCAAGTGGGCACTCAGTGAACAAGCGACGGGCATCAATAGAACAAGCGATGGGCGTTTATTGCCCGTGCGGTGGGCACAGAGTGCCCAAAAGTCGGGCGATTCTTGGGCACTCCTTGTAGATCGGCGGCTTTGCTTTTATGCATAATGCCTCATGACGATTTTGTGATACTTAGATGACGTTTTTATGATACTTCTATCAGATTAATGATACTTCTATGATACTTCTTGTAAGATAATCCAAAATGTATCATTCCTATATCTTATTATATATCAGCAATTTATCTCTACGTTCTGCCAAAAGATGATACTTTGATACTTTTTTCATAAAAAAACTTTTTTCGTATGAGCACATACTCAACGGTAAATCCAAAAAGTATCTGATATGAAATCTTATAGATACAAATTTCGCAAGTGGTTTAAGTACGGGCTGAAGCCACATGCAAAGTTCAGTCATTAAGAATCTGAGCAATTCATAAAAAACAGAAAGCGGAGATGTAGATTACGAATGTCACCATATAATCAAGGGTCTATACGCCACCTTTTCATCGTGGCATATAGACCCTTGTCGTTTTCCCGTGAAGTGCGGGTGAGTATATATCTCTGATGTTTCACACAACATTATTAACGCAGAAAGACTCCATAAAGCGGCATGTTGGAGATATTCTCTTGTTGACGATAAGGCAACATAGAATAACGGATGGCAGATATGTCAGGGTGCTCCTTAAGATAGTTATGCAATGAGGTGGCTTTGATGCTTGTACCGCCTTTTACTTCTATAGGCAATAATGCCCCATCACGCTGAACGAGGAAATCCATTTCCATACGAGAAGAATCAGAACTGTAATAATAGATGTGGGTAATACCCGATGCAAGCAACTGCTGAAGGACATACTGTTCGGTGAACGCTCCTTTATACTCCGTGAATACGTTATCGCCAAGCAACACATCCTTTGCTGCGGTATCAGCCATAGCCCCCATCAGTCCACAATCGCACAGATACAACTTGAATGCCGACAAGTCTTCATAAAACTTCAACGGCAACTCAGGCTTTGTCACCTTAGTTATTTTATAAACCAAACCAGCATCCACTAACCACTGTATGGCTAACTCAAATTCCTTGGCTCTGCCACCCTTCTTCAATACCCCATAGACAAACTTCTTATTCTCTTTTGAAAGCTGACCGAGTATGGACTGCCATACCATATCTATGCGAGGCACCTCCTGTGCTGGAGCATGCTTGGAGAAGTCGCCTGCATAATTGGAGAGAATTTCGTTCTGAATAGTGCGCACTTGGCCGAGCAATTTGTTTTCCACATACATCTTCACAACTTCAGGCATTCCGCCCACGTAATAGTATTGACGCAAATAGTCTTTTAGTTTTTCGTGAAACGCATTCATCAATGCATAATCCTTGCTGTGCATCAGCTTGAGCAGCTGGTCCTCTCCCATAGCCATAAGAAATTCTTCAAAATCCATAGGGAACAGACGCATTGTCTGAACCTTGCCTACTGGAAATGACACACCTGCATGCAGGGCAACCCCCAACAGCGAACCCGCCACCACAATATGATATTCTGGAGCATCTTCGCAGAAATACTTCAAAGCTTCCAACGCCTGTGGGAATGCTTGCACCTCATCCAAGAATATAAGGGTTTTACCAGGAATTATATCCACGCCAGTCAAAGCACTTAATCCTCGAATGATTCTCGCCGTATCGAAGTCGCCTTCATATATGGCTTGCAGGTTATCATTCCTATCGCAATTTACATAAGCAAGATTATCAAACTCTGCCCGACCAAATTCTTTAAGAATATAAGTCTTGCCACATTGTCTTACTCCGTTTAATATCAACGGCTTACGATACTCTTGGTATTTCCATTCCACAAGCTTAGCATATATCTTTCTCTTCATATCTTTACACTTTTAAACACATAAAACAGTCAGGTTATTACACTTTTCGACACATGATAATATCAAAAGTTTACACTTTCTGACACATAATATCAATGCAAAGCTACACTTTTCGACACATACAACCAAATAAACATTGAGCATAAAACGGGAAATTAAGATATTTTAAAACAATTAGAACCATTATAGTCGATGTAGCGAATGTTTACGATGAAAGAGCACCTCACGATGAAGGGTCTATACGCCACCCGTTCATCTTGGCATATAGACCCTTGTCGTTTTCCTATGAAGTGTGATAAAAGTCACTGTATTAAGGACTTATACAACATTCTTTTCTTGTTCAGCAGCAAACGCCAGCATATAACTTATCTATTGGAAATATCAAATCCCAATTCTTTCCCCAAACGATATTACCAAACTCTATCTTGAACTTTTTGAATTTGTTTTCATTCAAGTAAGAGTTATATTGCGGATGTGGGTGATTTCTGATAAAAGCACCTACATCTATCGTCTTAATGGTATCATCATTAAAGTGTAATTCAACTTTTAATGGCGCCACATATTTTGCAGAAACGATACTTAAGTTCATAATTTCTTCGTTATTTTAGTTGAACGTGTATTGGTTCATGCTCATTTGAATAGAACAGAAAGATAAATCCGAAGTATTCAAATATCTTTGGCATCGCAACCTCCTTTTTTTAATCTATCTTGATTACAAAGTTAAGACTTTATTTTGAAAACGCAAAGAAAACGGGAGAAAAGTTTCGGGAAAAGTTTGGATTCCCGTATTTTATAAGATAAAGGATAGCCATCCCATACCAATACTAATCCGGAATACATCGGTAAGGAACAAATACTCGTTTGTTGCTTTCTGTTCTCATAATAAATAATGTTTAAGTACCTCACGATTTACGCAAAGGTACTTCAAACCATGAAAACAGGTAGCACGAAACCACCACACAGCCATATCATCCACCCAACAGGTATCAAGACACGATGAAGGGTCTATACGCCACCTTTTCATCGTGGCATATAGACCCTTGTCGTTTTCCGTGAAGTGCAATGTGTACCAAACCTGTTAATTATAAGTAACAGAAACAAAAAATCTATCGTTTTTGTTACTTATGTGAAACAAAAAGAGTATCTTTGCGAAAAGTTTTACTCGTATGAAACAAAAAATATTAGAAAGACTCGGGTATTCCAATCGTATCGAACGCATGTTTGGACGTGGAATGATGATTGCATTGACGGGCCAGAGGCGTGTCGGCAAGAGTTGTGTGATGCGGCGAATTTATAATCACATCGCTGAGAATGAAGAAAATCACATTATCTATATAGATAAGGAGAAAACCTCATTTGATATGATAGCCAACTATCAGGATCTGGAGGCTTATGTAGCAGCCAACATCGTTGAGGGTAAGGAAAACTATCTGTTTATTGATGAGGTGCAGGAGATTTCTGATTTCGAGAAAGCACTCCTCAGTATCCAATCGGATGATACCTGCCAGATTATGATTACCGGCAGCAACGCCAAGATGCTATCGGGCGAACTGGCAACTCGCCTGAGAGGCAGATATATTGCTTATCGCATTAGAGGACTCTGCTATGAAGAGTTTCTGACGTTCCATGAACTGAAGGATGATGATGCTTCCTTGAACCTGTATCTGCAGTATGGCGGGCTCCCTCAGTTGCGCAGTTTAGGATTGGAAAATACGGATTTGGTAGAAGATTATCTTGACAATGTGTATAATACGATAGTACTTCGTGATATCATAGAGCGAGAAAACATCAGAAACATACCATTGTTGCGAACGCTGCTGAAGTTTGTGAGCGATAATATCGGTAAACAATTCTCAGCAACGAGTATTGTAAAATTTCTGAAAAGCCAGAACACCGAAACGTCTGCCAAGATGATTCTCACGTATTTGGAGTATTTAAGCAATGCTTTTATTATCGATCGAGTTAACAGATACGACATTCATGGCAAGCGACTTTTCGAGTTAGGCGACAAGTTCTATTTCGAAGACCTGGGAATCAGGAATCATATTATAGGTGGCAACAGGCGTTTTGATATCGAAAAGGTGATGGAAAACGCTGTATATATCCATTTGTGCAGGATGGGGTATAAAGTATATGTTGGTCAGATGTATAAGGCTGAGATTGATTTTGTTGCCGAGAAAGCGGATAGTGTGGCGTATGTGCAAGTTACCTATCTGCTGGCTTCTGAGGAAACGGTAGAGCGTGAATTCGGCAATTTGAAATTGATAAAAGACAGTCATCCCAAATACGTGATTTCTATGGATAGGCTTTACAGTCAAACCAATATTGATGGCATTAAGCACATTCATCTGCGAGATTTTCTGAAAATGACTACTTTGGTTTGATGCCAGGTAGATTATGAATATCACCATATAATCAAGGGTCTATACACCACCCGTTCATCGTGGCATATAGACCCTTGTCGTTTTCCCGTGAAGTGCGGGGGATATACTGAAGAAAAATCCCTCATCCCGCTTGAGAAAGCAGGATGGGGGATTTAGTAATATTTGACCAATAATGATGTTAATTTCATTCAAATATTTGGAAGTTACAGAGATATTGCTTAATTTTGCATAAGAAAAGTTGCACTCGGCAATTTGAAAGCAAGTTTTCATTGCGCTCGTTTGCATCACAAACATTTAAATTATATAATTATGTTAGGAATAAATGCACCAAAAGTTTTAGCTAAAGGCAAATACGCACAAGCTGTTCGTAAAGCCGCTCTTGCATCCATCGGTGCAAAAGCAAAGACAGATGATGCCACAAAGACACCAAATTATCCATATAAATTTGAGTGGAATTTAGAATGAATTTAGAAGAATACAAAATAGAACTTTTATCAGACTTTGATGAGTTGATAAATTTCTATACAGGAAAAGACAAAATGGATGACTTTCTTCATAATCACTTACAAGATTGCGAAGAGAGTCATTATTGTAAGACATTTTGTGTCCACTTAAAAGCAAACAACACGATTGTTGCTATTTTCGCCTTAGCATTCGACTCCGTTGACATAGATTCAGATGATTTTGATGATATGCGTATAGGTGCAGCAGGAACCGATTTACCTGCGGTAAAAGAAACATTCCGAGAACAATTCGAACAAAAATATACTTATCCCGCTTTAGAAATTGCCTACTTAGCTATTGATCAAAAATTTCAAAGCTTACATATAGGTTCAGCCTTAGTTGACGAAATAGCTTCGATGGCTAGAAAACAAAGATATGCCGGTTGCGTCTTCTTGACAGTAAGAGCTTGGCATACCTCTAATTACAGCGCAGTAGGTTTCTATGAAAAGAATCAATTTGCAAAATTGACTCCTGTTGCACAAATGGATGTTTGGCCAATGTACAAAACAATTTGGCCGATAGAATGATTCCCCCTACGCCCAGGGTTAGGAGTTTCTGTCCTTTATCTTTGCTTTACCCTTCGGTCAGCGATTTTCAATTCCGCTACGCACCGGTGACCGTTGGTTTAGGGCGTGCTGCTTATATTCAGCCTGCGTTCAATTTCTGCTCTTTCCTTCGGCAGAGGAGATAAAGTTGCTGAAAGCGGAGATGTAGATTATGAATATCTCCATATTATCAAGGGTCTATACGCCACCTGTTCATCGTGGCATATAGACCCTTGTCAACCAAGTTAATTGCAGATTTACTATATTATTCGGGCTTTGTATCAAAGAAACCGATAAACTCATCAAAATCTCGAAGAATGTCATTCAACTTAGGATTACTCTTTTGAACTATAATGGCTATGTAATTATCAACTTCTTCATCTCTAAGAATAGAAACCTTGACACAAAAACGAGCTCGTTTATCGAATTCGTTAAACCATCTGGTAAAAAGGCGAGCTCGCATAGCCTGTCTGCTATCACCCGTTTCACATTGATATAGTAGAATATCGGGATTCGTAAGAAAGAATTCCTCTATAATACATTGTATAGTTGCTTTAACTTTAGAATCGTTAGGAGAATTCTTCTTGTTTTCATTGAGAATACCGAATTCATACGCTTTTTCATCCTCCCAAATATTATTGTTTTCAACAAATTCTATTCGATACTGAACACCATAATCTGTCAAGAACTTATATGATCCATTATCTATCCAGACCTTATAAGGAGAATGAAAATTGAGGCGAGTTAAGTTAAAGGCATGCATAGCAGCCTGTAGCCTCCTCACGTGCTTTGGCAAAGTCTATTTGAGCCTTTGCTTCCATATCTTTTTTACGTCTAACCATATCTCGTAATACTGCAATTGCTTCTTCACGAGTTTTAATTTTTAAAGCCATACTTATTCATTTTAAAGTTCTACTTCATGTTGATTGCAAAGATAAGCTTTTATTTTGAAAGTGCAAAGAAAACGGGAGAAAAGTTTCGGGAAAAGTTAGGATTTCAAAACCACTGCCCACACCCATATCATCCACCCAACAGGTATCAAGACACGATGAAGGGTCTATACGCCACCTTTTCATCGTGGCATATAGACCCTTGTCGTTTCCCCGTGAAGTGCGGGGGATATGTTTGCTGGGCAACTTATACTTCTTGCCCAGCTTAGGAGTTAAACTTGATAGTACAGCCTTTTATTCCCAACTCTTTACTCCCCTAAAGGAATAGCCGAGGAATTTAGCAGCAGACCAGTCATTGCTATAAAAGTATTTTACACCCGAAGGCTTCCAAATATATTGATTGCTGTTCTTGTCTAATTCACCTTTCATGATTTCCTGACTTTCGTGCAACAGCAAATTCATATATATAAAACCATTAATGAGATCAATGCCATCAAAAATACCATTTCCAGAATCTGCAGCTCCGCGTACATCAGTAAGTGTTCCCAACATAACATTTCTTAGATTATTGCATCCGTAAAAAGCTTGTTGATCTATGGCTGTAACCTTTGGAGCATTTACTGTTTGTAAATTTACACAGGAATACAATGCCTTTTTACTTAACGTTGTCACATCTGGCAAAGAAATAGACTTTAAAGCCTTTACTTCTTTCAAACCATTTGTAGGAATCTGTTCGCCCCCCATTAGAGCGAGGTCTATAGTGCCTTCTTTCACACCGGTCAAAGCTTCACGGATAGCCTTAAACTCATTATCGCCAGCATTGGGAGCGAGGTTGAGTCTTATAGAAGTCTTGCCATCTGCTATTTCTTGGTCGATAGCTGACTTTATTTCTTCTGCACTATTTACCGAAATGACAGTAGCATCCAGTGCATAACTCTTACCATTTTCTGTTTCTTCAAAGAATGTGTAAGTTATCAAAGGTGCTTCTCTATATTTCACTGTAATATCGTAAATATTAAAAGTACCATATAAATAGGCATTGCCCTTTTCATCAGATGTAAGGGCAATATCTTGATACCTTTCCATTTCGCTGCTACCCGCAGGAATGTATCTATTGATGCTAACTGTTATTGGCTTATTTGGCATAGTTGCAATGCGGAGGCGTGAATAGTTGCGTGTTGCCTTGGAAAATTCTACGGTTATAGCCTGACCATTAGGGGTGATATTGGCTTTTCCCTCGATATATTCATCCGTTCCTGCAACCTTACCTTCTTTCAAAACTAATTCGCCGGCTTCCCATTTGTAATTAGGGGCATAATATACATGTGGAAAGGTTGGCACTTCGTCTTCTTTATAAGACAGCTCGCCACTTGCCAATTCCCAATTACTGCCATTATATTTAAAAGTAGCATACTGAGTTCCATAAGTATTACTAGTCATCTCCAGAAGCAACTCATCTCCTTCAGCCCATGAAGTCTTGCCCGGATCAGGTGTACCTATAGCACGAGTCTGTGAATCTCCGAATGCAGGAAATTCACCAACAACCAACTGTACGTTGCTCTTGCCTGTTGTTGCGGTTGGTTCTTCTATATCACTTGTGCATGACGCCATTACTATAGTAACGACTGCCAGCATGATGTATTGAAATATCTTTTTCATATTTTTTCCTCCAATTATTTGAGTTCATCTTCGTTTGTCCAACCAGTCATATCATCTATGCTGATTCGGGTTAGTTCCACTTTGTCTTTTCCTACATCGAGTTTGTAGGTGTAGCGATGGCCCTCTTGAAACTCCGTATTTGACCTCATTTTTGCATGGAAGTTTTGGTCGCCTATCTTGAATTTCACGAAAATCTCGCCAACTTTGTAGGAACCAGGGATAACGATTGCAGAAAACATACCATCGTCATGCTTACAGGCTTGTACCCAATCAGGATTACCTGAAGGTGTATTCATTACAAATTTTCCCTGGTCTTGGTCTCTAAAAAATCTAACACTGTTGTGTTTAGAATACACTTGTGGTTCACTAATATCCTTATTGGGATAATCCGCAGTACCAACATGATATACTATCGTGACCAGCGACATGCGATGCTTCATAGGAATGTCTACATAATCTTTAGGGACATCGTACCAATAGCCGTTTATTAAATCTGCAGCTTTCAACTTGGTCTCATCACTTTGGTCTATATGCAAATTATAGATAAAAGGATTGGTTATATCATAAGGATACCAAGCAATCAATTCGCATCTTCCCACTTTTTCCCAGCGAAGTCTTCTGATAGGTTCCCAATGGTATAACCCATTTTCTTCCACATATTTATATTCACCAATTCTAGTATCTTCATCACCGAAAATTTGCAGTACACTTATTAGGTCCTCATTCTCCCAACTGTTACCGTGTCCCAATGTATTTACACGAGTCTGCATACCTCCAACAGAGAAGGTGGCATTGATTTCCTGCCCTTTCAGCGTTGGAGCCATATCTTCATTTTGCGTACATGCTGTAAAGCCCATAGCCATAAGGCCCATTACTGCATAGGAAATTCTTTGTTTTATCGTCTTCATAATCTTCAGTTTTTTATTGTTAGTGAGTTAGTGAGCGGCCAAGCTCACTAACCCTGTATTCCCTATTTTCAGTACCTTATTTATCATTACAAATCTATATCTGCGTCTAAATCACTTGAATCACCATTTTCCCAAGGATATATAGTAGCATCTTCTATAATAATCCCCGTATTTTTAACAGTTATGTTGTATGTATATTTTTTGCCACCTTCAAATTGTCCATTGGTGGATGGTGTTATAGGGGTTGTGTATTTTACTTCGCTATCATTCAACAACAAGTAAATCTCTATATCCATTTTATTGCTTTCAAGGCTTTGCGGCAACATGATATAAGCAAAACTTTCTTCGCTTTCAAAAGGTACATCATTAAAAACACGAGTAAGAGTAGCTCTGTCACCAATAGTTTCAACCGAACCTGTTCTTGTGTCAAATTTACCGCTTGTAAATATTCCTTTCATATTCAAGCTATTGAATTTATAATTGTTATATTTGACACCCTGCCCTGGTTTAATTTTGAATTCAACCAAACTCATACAATGCTTAAAGCGATGTTCGATATCTGTAAAATTCACAATTGGAGATGCTTTGCTTGCAGTAGCTCCTGAGGCAAAAAGTACATCAGCCTTACAAGGTTGGTTTGCTTCTACCTCAGCTATATTCCAATTCATTTTACCATCAGTTAAGAATTTGCTATAAGGATAGTATGCACTAAATGTTGTCTCTTTGTTGTCCTTGAAATAGATGATGTTGTTATTGTCAGCAGCTTCAAAAGTACCATCCCCATTTGTTGTTACATACTTTTTGTTGTCTCCTGTTGTATTGCCAGAAGATGTGACATATACGCCAATGGCATCGCCTGCTGTCCAGCTGTTGTTGTCTGCAGTTCCACGGGTTTTGATATTGTTGGAAATATCCGCCTGTACGGTAGCAGCAACAGGACCATTGTTGCCGATACCGTCTTCTTCGTTAGCGCAAGCTGCAAACAGCAATGCTGTGGCAGCAATGTATAAGAATTTAATTTTTTTCATATATCTTGTTATTTAAGAGTTATTAATTCAAGTTTCGCATGTAAGCTCCACACGCCCTGAAAGGGCAGAAGCCCCTAGCCCAGGGCATCGCCCTGGGTATTTACGGACGCAAACCTGTCGCCCTGTAAGGGCAAAAGCTTTAAAACTCCAGGCAAGACATAAGGCTTTTGCCCTTACAGGTAGGGTGTTCAAAATCCGTTTAAAATTTGGCACGTTTTTTAGTAGAATAATCGGTTCAACTAACTGATATTCAATAATTATCGACACGAATATTGTGCAGAACTAAAAAATGTCACATTTTTGAATTCTTAACACGTTGATTTCGTGTGAATTAACTTATATTTTGGTGCAAAAAACGTGTCGAAAAATTAATAGATTTTGAACACCCTACCTTACAGGGCGTCTTTCTGATTGCCATCATACCCAGGGCGATGCCCTGGGCTAGGAGCTTTTGGGCTTTCAGCCCGTTCTTGAACCACATGCGAAAGTTCAGTTGTTATTGTGCTATATGTTCATTCTTGTCTCCTGCCTCTGTCCAAGACTTAATGGTTCCAGAAATATCTACGGCAGAACGACTCAATTTTACTACTGTATAGTGGTATCTTTTGCCACCCTCAAGTTTTGCAGGCATTGTCCATACGAAAGGAGCGTCGTAACCATTGTTGAGGTCAAACTCTATCACTCGGCTTGCTTCTTCTGTAGGGAGCAGGATTGCCTCATACAGCTTGCCAGCTTGGGTAGTTTTCATCTTGATGTCCGTAGGATTTCCTTCACCAGAGATAGTCCCATCCGCAAGATTGAAAGTGGCTTTGGTATTCTGACCTTTCACTGTCACAGTCATTTTCTTAAGGTCTTCTTGCGTGAGACCGTTACCTGGTTGAACATCCAAAACAAGATTGCTTAACTTATGGTAGAACTTCAAGAATACCTGTGGCGTAGCTTTGTTGCAGCCTTCTGTCTTGGCATACATGAAGTCGATAGCTTCTTGTTCCCCTTGGTCTGTTACATCAAGTGCTACCTTGTAGTCATTGACAGTGGTCTGTGGATAGTAAGAATAGAAGTCCACATCTCCATCTATCGGGAAGAAAACAGTCTTACCTCCAGAAATAGGTGAAAAGCCTATACTTCCATTTGTCTGATAGCAAACATTGTCAACACCCTCTTTGATTGCATCTGCCGAGAGAGGCTGTTTGGTACCTGTCATGAAGATACCGATCATGTCACCATCAGCCCAGGCTAAACCGGCAGCACGGGTGTTTACGCTAATACCACCAGTAAACTGCACGGCTACCTTATCGTTCTGGGTAGAAGGTGCGGTGTCTTCTGTACTGCATGAAACCATTGCACCTGCCAAGAGTGCAAGGGCGAAAAACTTAGTCATCTTTTTCATCTTATCAATATTTTAAAAGTTATTATTATTATTTGATTTCTACTTCATTGTTGAGGTTCGTCCAACCGTTGATGGTAGCTTCCAGATTCATCTTTGGCTGCATTTGGTTGTAGTTGAGTCGCAACTCATACTTTCCTCCAACCTTCATCGCAGGAGCGGTGATGTCATACTCTTGCAAGGTCCCGTTAGGCAGCAAGAGGCGGAGATAAACATGAGAGGCGGGGCTTCCCTGTATGGTTGGCATCAGTCGGATGACTTCCGATTTCAGGGTTGACTCAGTAGCCAAGATAGTAGGTATTTCCACTTCCGTTGGCTTTATGCTCGGCAAACCGTAGTCTCCATCACTGTTCTTCAGTGTAGGGAACAGACACCAGGCTGCATCTAATGCCTTGCCACTCATCTCTGTGCCTTTTGGCACATTCTCTATGATGACGGTCAGTTCCGAAAGCACGCTCTTCATAGGGTTTTGCACCACATAGTTGCCTTCCTTGTTGTCTATCCTCACGTCGGTCACTCCGAAATAAGCATTATGCTTCACATCCTTAGGATTGGTCAAGCCTATCTGGATATTGTTCCAATTAGTCAAAGCCCTGGTCTGGTCAGTGGTGAAGAATGGCTCTATAAGATTGGTAATAGCCAATATCTGATAATGCCCTTCAGGAAGAGCGAAGCGCTGGCTTGCCACCTCCTGCGCACTACCATAATGTTTTTCCTCTACAAGCGAACCGTCATCGGCATTGAATATCCAGAGCTTCACATCCTTCACTTCCGTACCTTGGTCAGCTTCATCTGCCCAAGTGAGCGATACTGACAAGCCACCTTCTTCCTCGTCATTATGAACATTATGGTCGCAACTTGCCAACAGGCATGGGACGCATAACAGCACCCATAACCAAATATTAAATCTTCTTTTTGCTTTCATTTTCTATCTTGTTTTATGGGTTACTTATTATTGTCCGTGGTCTCTACTCGGCGAGCCTTATCCGCATCTTGTCTGTCATCGCTACCATTTCCTATTGCAGTAATGCGATTAGCCTCTATGCCATTCTTCACAAGCCAAGTTTTTACGGCTTCGGCACGCTGGCGAGATATACGTTTATTGACAGCCATGCTGCCTTTTGTGTCACTCCAACCTGTTACTGTCACCTTCATGTTCGGATTCTCTTTCAATGTTTTGAGAATATCATTCAATTTAGTCTCTTCATTTTGTTGGATGTCGATACTATTGAAGGTGAAATATATGACAGGGAAAGTCACCTTTGCAGATTCTTTTATGTCTTGTTCAACAACTTTTGTTTCAGCCTTATCCACAGTTTCTTTCAGATTGACCTCCTCCGAAGAAGTTGGTTCCTGTTGTAGAACCTCCTGTTGTAGAACTTCCTTTTGTGGAACTGATGGAGTTTCTGCTATCTTGTTCTTCTTTTTAGAGAGGTTTATCCCCAATCTTACTCCACTTTCCCAAACAAAGTTGTTCTTATGCAGATGCTCCGGCATTCCATCCATACGTTCGCCAGTAAGACGGGTCAAACCGGAATAGATGCCCAATTTCAGGCATGAGGTCAGTTGATAACCCACCTGCAAGTCTGCACCATAACCCAAATGCCAGTTGGTTGAGCCTTTCATCACTTTGGCTTCATCGTCTATAGTATGGATGTCAGCCTTGGTCGTTACTGCATATATATGAGGTGAAACAGCCAAATCCCATCGGCTGTTAGCTGTTTGATGGAACAGTCCAAGGAGATTGATATTTACTCTTGCCCCATATTGTCCCATCTTGACATGGCTTTTCAAATCGGCATATTCCCAACTGTCCATGCCTAAGACACCTGCCTTGTAAAGCACGCCGTCGCTACCCAACCAATAGTTACGTTCTACGCAGCAGTCTTGTGCAGACAAGTTCATCTCTCCATACTTGGCAGATAACTCAGCCGAGAAGATGGAATTGAAACGATAGCCCCCATATAAGCCAGCAGCCCAACCGAGGTGTGTCTTGTCATGTCCGAAACTTGAGAAAGTAGAGAAACCGAAAGGCATTCCACCCTCTACTCCGATGTACCAACCTTGCGATGGGGTAAGTACATCTTTTCCTTCTTCAGCTTTCATTGTGGAAAGCGGAAACACTGATGCAAGTATTGCAATCAGCAATCTAATCCGTATTGTTAAATAATTTGCCATATTATTTCGTTTATATTACATCGTAAAGATAAAGATAAGGAGTTTTCTCCTAATAATCAAAATGGGTGACTACCATTAAGCCTTTAGTTTCATTTGAGCCGAAACTCACGCTAAGAAATACAAGAGGTTTGTCAGGAAGATAAATATGGATGCCAACAGCAAATAGATATAAAAGCGTTCCCTCTTGATGAAGTCACGAAAGCTATAGCGAGCCTTCCAATGATTCTCAAGATACGACCTGTAGTCATTTATCATGGCATATCCTAAGATCATACATAATATGAGTATAAACACCCCGATGATGATCAGGGCTAATTCTATCCTTGGCATGGTTTCTATCATTTCTTTCATGTCGCAAATATAGTGTTTTTCATCCGAAAAAGGTGTCGCATTCCTATGTTCAGGTGTCTACTTCCTATGTTTTAGGTGTCTACTTCCTATGTTTTAGGTGTCTACTTCGTAGGAATGCGACACCTTTTTGGCTGTTTTTGTAGAAAATTTTGCTTTTTCTTTGGTACTTTACGAATAAAAGGTTATGCTCAATTTGAGTCATTTTGTGCTGCATCTGTAGAGTGGAAGTCTCTCCATTCTGTAGGAGAACAGTCTTCTTTTGTCTTGAAGATTCGGTAAAGATGCGTGCGGCAAGAGAATCCACACTCGGCTGAAGACTGTTGATAAGAGAAAGGTAGTTCTGTTTGTTGATTTTATTCGGTAACAGCGAATAGAATTGTGCCATTTTATTCGCTGCTACCGAATAAAAAGAACCTTTAAATTTTGTAGTATCAAATAAAATTCGTACTTTTGCCCCCAAAAGTAAGTATATGGAAAAGGAATTGTTTCGAACGATAATAGCTGAGAGCCAAGAATATATAGGTCGTATTCATTTGGTACAGCGTCCTCTATATTTAGAGGAATATGGCAATTATGTGTTTGTAGGAGTAAGACAAGCAGGAAAATCCTATTTGCTATACCAGAGAATACAGCAATTGCTGACAAATGGAGTTGATATAGAAGACATTGTGTATGTCAACTTTGACGATGAACGTTTGCAAGGAATGTCGGTTGCAGACTTAGATTTCATATTGCAAGCCTATCATAGCATGTATGAAGGTCAGCCCATCTTCTTTTTTGATGAGATACAGAATGTTGAAGGGTGGGCGAACTTTGCACGCCGTCTAGCCAACCAAAAATATCGTGTCTATATAACTGGCAGTAATGCCAAAATGCTGAGTCGTGACATAGAGACTGTGTTGGGAGGAAGATACCTGGACATCAGCGTGTTTCCATATAGCTTTTCTGAATATCTGAAAGCTGTTGAAGTCTTGCTTTCAAAGAATTGGCAATATGGCCGAAAAGCAAATGAACTGCAGCGCCATTTCCGAACTTACTTTGATTGGGGTGGTTTCCCTGAGCTTGTGCATTTTCAAGAAAAGAGAATATGGCTCAACAGCTTATATAATCGTATTTTCTTTAATGACCTGGTGGTTCGGCACAAAATAAAGAACGAGGATGCCTTACGCCTTTGTGTAAGAAGATTGGCAGAAAGCGTGAAACAGCCATGCTCCTTGAATCGTTTGAGCAATCTGATAAAAGCAACCGGTACTCCATGTAGCCCATCAACAGTAATGGAGTATGTTCGCTATCTGCAAGAATCATGCTTGTTGATTTCTATTGACAATTATGTTTCCAAGTTCGTGGAGAAAGAAACAATTAAAAAACATTATTTTGTAGATAATGGGCTGCTGCATCTCTTCATCAACAATCCGAACACCTCTCTGCTGGAGAACCTTTGCGCAATTACATTATACAAGAAATACGCCAAGGGCTTATACTATTATAATAAAAACATAGAGGTTGATTTCTATGTGCCAGATGAGGGGTTAGCTGTTCAGGCGAGCTATCAGATGAGCGATGGGGAAACCATAGAGCGAGAAGTGAAAGCATTAGTAGCCTTGCATGGTTTGCATCCTCTGAAGAGAGCTATGATAATCACCTATGAGGATGAAGGGGAGATTGTGCGTGATGGACTCCGAATAGAAATAAAACCTGCATGGAAATGGGTATTGGAAGGTTTGTAGAATATAAAGAAACAGAGTTTTATTAGACCTGTATGGTTGAAACCACCACACTGCCATATTATCCGCCCAACAGTGTGGAGCTTACTTGCGCGACTTCAGAACCCCATAAAATTATGAGCACTCATAACTTTTTCAGTAACTTTTCCCAGTGAACTCTTGCAGATATGAAAAATATCACCATCTTTTCCTTCATAAAAAATGGGAAAAATCAAATAAAATAGCTTGATTACGCAAAATCAAGGTAATATCTTTGATTTTTTAAAAGAAAAATATTATCTTTGCATCAGATTTAATCAAACTATTCAAGTTTATGATAAAAAGCGTGATTACAGGAGATTTAGTAAACTCCACAAATATTGCTGCAAAATGGAGGCAAACGGTATTGGATACATTGAATGTATGCGTTGCAGATTTTCTGCCTCTAACTCTCTGCAATCTGGAAATGTATCGAGGTGATAGTTTTCAAATAGTTGTTGATAAACCAGACTATGCCTTGGCTGTAGCTATTGCGCTAAGAGCAAAACTTAAAGCAATGACTCCAAGCAAACAGCAGCTTTGGGATGCTAGATTATCCATTGGTATTGGTGACATTTCTTTTGAAAGCGACAATATAGTAACTAGTGATGGAGAGGCTTTCAGATTATCTGGCCGTTCGTTTGACAATATCGGTAAAAAAAGACTGAGCATATCGACTACATGGTCTGATTTTGATAAAGACATGGAGCTGGTCACTCGTTTTGCTGATGACATAATTACGTCATGGACTGCTAAACAGGCAAAAGTAGTCTATCAGGCAATACTCTTTCCTAAACTTCAGAAAGACCTTGCTGAGGATTTGGGCATGACAAGACAAAACTTTAATTATCACTGGAGTTCTGCTAAGGGTCAGCTAATCCTTGACTATGTGGAATATTTCAAATCGTTAATCGCAAAATACAATAAGCAGTAACATGGAATCAATCATCATTTTTATAAAGTTACTCTGCGCCCATCTATGTTCTGATTTTATACTTCAAACAGATAGTATCAATAATGGGAAGCGCAAACCTGGTATTAAGGGGATTGGTTATCTGTTACTTCATAGTACCATACATGCATGTGTGGCATATATGTTGGTGGCGGATTGGTTATGCTGGCTTGTACCTTTGGTTATTTTTGCCAGCCATTTTATAATAGACTTGATTAAATGTAGGTGCTATCAGGATTCTCTTTCTACATTTCTTGCAGATCAGTTTTTACACATTATAATAATTGGAGTATTATGGTTCGTTTTCTACGGAGATGGTACCGTTCTTTCATATATTGAGAACCATTGTTCTGCAAATGTTTGGTTAACCGTCGTGGCATATATATTAATGTTAAGACCATCTTCTATCTTATTGGGGTTGTTTCTTAATAAATGGACACCTGTATCTTCTAACGCACAGAGTTTACCTAATGCCGGACAATGGATAGGTTATATTGAAAGAATCATGATTCTGACATTCGTCCTTGTTGGCAGTTTCGAAGGGGTCGGCTTCTTGCTGGCAGCAAAGTCTGTTTTCCGTTTTGGTGAATTAAACAAAGCCCAGGAAATTCGCACAACAGAGTATGTGTTGATAGGCACTTTTTCTAGCTTCACCATAGCAATTCTTACAGGAATAGCTATAAAAAGTTTATTCTAAAAAAGTCTATATGTCACGATGCAGAGTGGCCTATAGATCTTTTCATCCACAACTACCGCATCGTACACGATAAGGACAGCAATAAGGTCATCGAGGGCTTGCATTTCACCTTCATAGAACTCCCTAAGTTCACTCCACATTCCATCGCCGACAAGCGCATGATGGTATTGTGGCTCCGTTTCCTCACGGAAATCAATTCCAACACGAAGGAGATTCCTGCCGACCTGCTTAATGATCCGGAGATTGGGAAAGCCGTAGAAGATCTTGAAGTTTCCGGCTTTACTGATGCCGAACTCCGTGCCTATGATAAATTCTGGAATTCGGTAAGCGTAGAAAGAACCCTCATGGATGACAGATATCAGAAAGGCATAGAAAAAGGTAAGGAAGAAGGAATTGCTGAAGGTATGGAAATGGGCATGAAGCAAGGTATGGAGAAAGGTAGAGCAGAAGGCATGGAAGAAGGCATGGAAAAAGGCATGTCCCAGCGAAGCCTTGAGATTGCCAGGAAGATGCTGGCAAAGGGTATGGATGAAGCATCGATCATGGATATGACGGGGCTGACGGCAGAGGAGATAAAACTGCTGAAAGCGGAGATGTAGATTACGAATATCACCATATAATCAAGGGTCTATACGCCCACCTGTTTATCGTGGCATATAGACCCTTGTCGTTTCCCGTGAAGTGCGGGTGAATAACACCCCGATGATGATCAGGGCTAATTCTATCCTTGGCATGGTTTCTATCATTTCTTTCATGTCGCAAATATAGTGTTTTTCATCCGAAAAAGGTGTCGCATTCCTATGTTCAGGTGTCTACTTCCTATGTTTTAGGTGTCTACTTCGTAGGAATGCGACACCCATTTTAACGATTATTTTGTTAATAATCAGAAAAACGCTTGCTTTATGAAATATTATCTGTATCTTTGTGCTGGGATTAAAAAGATTAAGATTATGGCTTCAAAGAGATATCCTTTGGGAATACAAACGTTCTCCGAAATCGTGAAGGGGAATTACTTCTATGCTGACAAGACGGCTATCGTCTATCAGTTGGCTCATTATGCCAAGTTTCATTTTCTGAGTCGCCCACGTCGATTCGGAAAGTCCTTGTTTGTATCTACCCTCCAGGCTTACTTCGAGGGTAAGAAAGAACTGTTCAAGGGACTTGCCATCGAACAGATGGAGAAGGAGTGGACGGCATATCCCGTCATCCACCTGGATCTGAGTTGTGGTAAATATTATAGTTTGGAGAATACTAAAATCATATTAAATAATATCCTTAAAGTTGAAGAGCAGAAATATGGAATAGAAGTTCCTGAATCTGAGCGTGAAGGCTTTGGGGCTCGCTTTAGGGATATCTTGTTGGCTGCCACGGCTCAAACAGGTAAGCAAGTTGTTGTTCTCATCGACGAATATGATGCTCCAATGCATGATTCTGTCAGTGACGAAGAGTTGCAGAAGACCATCCGCAACATCATGCGCGATTTCTTCAGCCCCTTGAAGCAGCAAGAGGGAAACATTCGCTTTGTTTTTATCACAGGCATCTCTAAGTTTAGTCAGCTCAGCATCTTTAGTGAGTTGAACAATCTCAAGATTCTCACGTTGAAGGATGAATACAGTAGCTGTTGTGGTATCACCAAGAGTGAATTGACTCAGTATTTCCGTGAGGGTATCGAGGAGATGGCAGAGCATAATGGACTCACTTATGAGGAGACCTTGCGGCAACTCAAGCAGCATTATGATGGTTACCATTTCAGTATCAATAGCGAGGATATCTTCAATCCTTATAGTATTATCAATGCTTTGGACGATAAGGAGTTTAATAGCTATTGGTTTACATCTGGTACACCTACGTTCTTGATAGAACTGATGCAGCAGAAGAATTTGGACATGCTCAATCTGGACGATTTGTGGATACAGGCATCACGTTTTGATACACCTACGGAAAGGCTTACTGATCCTATTCCTGTTCTTTTCCAAAGTGGCTATCTAACTATTAAGGGATACGAAAAAAATGGTAAATTGTATCATCTATGTTTCCCAAATCAAGAAGTAAGACAAGGTTTCTCGGAAAGTCTCGTCTGGTATTATACTGCGCAAGACATGAAAAGATATGATGCCATCGTGTATGCTTATTCCAAGAATGTGCTCGTCAATGACGACATGGGAGCCTTTATGCCTCACTTGAAGGCATTCTATGATAAGTTCCCATATACGATTATCAACAATAATGAGCGTCATTATCAAGCCGTGATGTTCACTATCTTTACCATGCTTGGCGAAGATGTGAAGGTGGAGCATACCACTTCGGATGGAAGAATAGACCTTGTGCTCAAGACGGACAAGAGTATCTTTATCTTTGAGTTGAAATATGAGAAGTCTGCTGATACCGCTATGGCGCAAATCAGCGGCAAGGACTATGCCAAGGCTTTTGCCGATGATGAGCGGAAGGTTGTGAAAGTGGGTGTCAACTTCTCTGAAGACCAGCGAAGCATAGAGGATTGGGCGATAGAATAAATGACATCTTGAGGTTGATAAAACGCAGAATCCTGCCGGCATTACAGCCAACAGGATTTTTTTTGCTACAGCTCTTAACTTAAAGTTCTGGTGGCAGCCTGTTCTTCTCTCCATTCGGCAGGCGTGCAACCCTCCTTGGTCTTGAAGACCCGATACAGATAGGTTCGGGCAGAGAAGCCACACTCGGCAGAAATGATATCATTGCTATAATCAGGATAATCCAACATCATCTTCTTTGCCGCATTGAAACGGATCTCGCTGAGCCATATTCTGAATGTAGACTGCATATACTGGTCGAAGAATATAGACAATTCCTCCTTGGAGATACTCAGTGAACGGGAGAGGGTCAGCATATTCACAGCACAGTCCTTATATCCCAAATCAGCACACCATTCGTCAAGACGCTGCCGGATAAAGTCGATGCGCTTCTCTGACAGCTGCTGTAAAGTTTCCGTACCTGTCCTGCAGCTTTTGTCTTTGTTCAAACTTGCCCCCCCAGATGGTTTCAGGTGTCCTGTTCTCACCGATGCGCTGATTTCCTCTTCTTTGTCCAACAGTTCTTCGGTTGGGGTATAATTGTTGCCGAGAGCGATAAACGTAAGATTGAAGAACAGCAGGGCAAACAATACGACGGGACCTACTATATATAATAAAGTAGTGGAAAAGATGGCAACCGGCAAAGCGAGAACTGCGAGCCAGAGAATAATGACACTGGCTCGGGAATATCTTACGTAAGGCAACATATCCGTTGCTACCATAGTCTCCAACAACTTCTTGCGCCTGATCATCTCGCGGATAATCATGAATATGCAATAGATGACACTTAGGCAGAACAGAGCCAGCATCAGATAGAGTCCTTCTCTGATATACAGGCTATGATGAAGACTGATTTCCACGCAAAAGACAAGGAGAATGGCTGCATAAATACCACTGCACATCTGAATCATCTTCCTGAGGTTGGCACGGGTAGTTTCTATGTTGTAGATTCCCATGGAGATAAGCGAGAAACAAGGGGTATAGATGAGGATGTTGACGACCGCCCCTAAATTATCGTGCATGGCACGGAATCCGAAAACCATCTGCACCGCATATTGCATCGCCAATCCTATCATGGCGGCAACGATCATCCATCGTGAACGCTCATACCGCCTGCTCTCCCATCTCACATGCAGATGAGAAACAGCCACGATGAAGGCATTGACGAGCATGAATATGAGACATGCAAACTGTAATAGATATAATGAGTCCATACGCTTTTTATCCTTACAAAATAAGTAATTATGCTTGCAAAGGTAAAATAATTATTTCAGAAAAAGGTACAATAAGGTCAAAATATTAATGAAAATACAAGAATGCTGTGTGCCTATTTATAGGGCTCACCCGATATATTTAGGGGAAAAAACTTTTTGATTCTACAGAAAATTTATACCTTTGTGCCATGAATAATCAAGGACTATTAGCATTGGCACAGTTAATCCTGCCATCAGAGATACTTACAAATTTTGAAGTAGTACGTGTAGAAGAAGAGGCATCCCTTATTCGCATCTATCTTGACGAATCGGTTAAGGCTGAATATAAAGAAAGCCCTGAGATCGAATCCAAAGGGTTCTGTGAAGCCGTAACTATACGTGACTTCCCAATACGCGATAAAGGAGTTGATCTGATCGTCAGAAGACGCAAATGGTACGACAAGCAGAATAACC
>OLQO01000346.1_pt1 | contig 42371 bp, 63 predicted proteins | sample 1672281 | NCBI WGS metagenome assembly OLQO01 (sample SAMEA3136667, study PRJEB25190) | human gut metagenome | biome: human gut; feature: human-associated habitat; material: faeces | place: Austria | collected 2013
GTGGCCGTAGCTTATGCCGCAGCTATCGCTTATGCCGCAGCTATCGCTTATGCCGTGGCCGTAGCTTATGCCGTGGCCGTAGCTTATGCCGCAGCTATCGCTTATGCCGCAGCTATCGCTTATGCCGGAGCTACCGCTTATGCCGTAGCAGTTGCTTATGCTTGTAGTGCTATAACTCTTAATTTCCTTAACAAATTCTTCGAAACTTAAAACTTTTACTATTTCCAGTATTTCAACAGCAACTTTGCTGTCTTTATCATCCCTTGAAATAGCCCCGTATCCTTTGACCTTTGCAAATTTATTCCATTGCACAAATGGATAATAGTTAAAACAATCTAACGGATTTTCGCAAAAATGTAAGCCATTGTGGCACTTGTTCGGAAATCCCTCTTGTCTATGTACAACACCTTCCACATTGCCGTCTTTATCGGCATAACAATAGTTATCTCCGTAATTTGCTGTCCAATCATAATTAAAAATCTTGTAACCCTCTGCAACAACCTGTAATCCGTTTAATACACTTCTATCGACTATCATTACATTTCCTCCTCATCTAAGCATAAAACAGCATTATTGTTTGTGTTGATAAGTGCATTTATTTCAACAGCTTCAAACATCAAATCCTTTTTAGTAAACAACATATTTAATCTTTGTTTTGCTTCTTTGTTTTCCCTTGCTCTTATTGCATTTATCGGCTTAAAATAGTTGTCAAATACTAAATTTATTGCTTCACGTTTACTGTTCGCTTTAACTAAATACTTACTAAGCCAATCTCCGGCACAAGTAACATAATAAATATTCATACAATCACCTCAGAACGGCAAATCGTCGTCTTTAACGTCATCGTCTATTGGGTAAAAACCTTCCCCGATGCCGTCATTCTCACGTTTCCGGCCATCTCCTGCATTGCTTTTCTTGCTTTCGGCAAAGTACTGTTCCTCTGCGACAACCTCAATCGTAGTCCTCTTGTTTCCGTTGTTGTCGTCCCAATTCCGGACCTGCAAACGTCCTACAACCGAAATCATCTGACCTTTTGTTAAATACTTTTCTGCAAACTCACCCTGCTTACCGAAGGCAACGCAAGGAATAAAATCCGCATCCTGTTCGCCCTGACGTTTAAATCGTCTATTAACCGCAAGTGAATATCTGGCAATCGCTTTCGGTTCTGCACCCTGCGAATACCTAACCTCGGGATCTCTTGTTAATCTCCCCATCAAGATAACTTTATTCATTGTCCTACCTCCAAGCTTAATTTTTCGCTATTTTTTATTAACAAAGCCTTGACCGATGTCGGTATAGCCTCAAAGTCTTTTCGCTCTTTGACTTTCGTTTTATAGCTCCTCATAAAGTTACTTGCAATCACCGTTTCTGTACTCTCATCATCAGCCAATGCCCATTCTCTGAGCACATTAGCACTGCCGATTGTGGCTTTTATATCGTCAGGCAGTCTGTCAAACTCCTCGGTTGAGTGATAAGCACTATTCCTAATCGCTGTTTTAACAAGTCCCCACGCTTCAACTTCGGATAATCCTTTTTTCGCTGTAAGCTGTCCAATTCTCGAAATGACATCCGCTATCGTTGGTGGATAAGGGCTTGTTGCTATCAAAGCTTTAACAGCAGCGTTTACAAGCACAACCGGGTATTCCTCAAGCATTGTGTGCCATAAGCTAATAGCCTTCCCGATTTCATCTTCTGTTTTTCCGCTGTAATATCTGGGATAAGCAGTCTTAAAAACTGCCAAAATCGCTGCTGTATCCGCTTTCGTCATTGTTCTCCTCCTCCTCTTTAAGCTTGTAATACATATCCATAAACGGATTACCACTACTACCGCCTCCGCTTGCTCTCGGCTTATTGTCATAATTACCGTCAAGCACCTTAGCCATATTGGCATCTTTTATCAGCCAATCAAAGTTAGCAGTCCAGTTATTATTATTCGCTCCGGTCAAAAAACTACTTTCGTTGGCTTTTTCAAACAATCGTTGGAAATCATCAATGCTATAATGATTGAGCCTTGCTCTTAAAGCCTTCTTCCGGCTTTCTGAAAGCGTGGTACACTTAGGCAACGTCACGCAAGTGGCGTTATACATATCAGCTATTAGCTGATAACTATGTTTTTTATTAACATCAACATCTTCATCAACATTAACATCTACATCATCATCTACATCTACATCATCATCTACATCTACATTAACATCTACATTATCAGGTTGTTTTGCTTGTTTTTGTTCATCAAAATAACCATTTGCTTGTTTTGCTTGTTTTTGGTTGTCAAAATAACCATTTGCTTGTTTTGCTTGTTTTTGTGCGTTGGTGTTACCCTTTGGTGCTCCGCCGTTTTTTCCTGCTTCTTTGCGTTTTTCAACGGTTTTTTCGTATTTTTCAGCATCACGGTCAAGCTGTTTTTTGATAAACGCAAAAGCCATCAGCACCATTCCACTTAATTCAGGTGCTACACCTGTTTCGGTGTACTCAAAAATAGCCATGATGAGTTGTCCTGCTTCTTCATATGACAACAGTTCAAACTGTTCTTTATATTCGTTGTACAAAACAAAACTATTCTTCATGTTATTTCTCCTCGTTCATTTGCGATACCATTAAAATAAAAAAGCTCTTTGTTGTATCGTCCATTTCTAATATTTTGCCTGTAAAATAATATGTAAAAAACGCATTGTACAAATCCGCTTGTACGTCTTTAGGCAACAACTTAATTGCTTCATAAAAATGTCGGTAAAAAACTATATATTCTCTGTCGTTCATTCGCTCACTTCCTTTATACTTAACTCTGTCCTCGGCTTTTCTGAATACTGTTTTTCCGCAGCCACTTTAATTATTTTGCTATCGTCTGCATACGCCAAACCATTTAAGGCATCCAGTACCGACTTTATCAAATTATCAATATCAGGCTTTTTTGTATGCTTTATTCTGCCATCCAACATCTCCGCTCTTTGCTTTTTAGAATAGCTTTTTGGTATTGGCATATAAAATACTATGTTCATTTTTAACGGTTGTTCTGACGGCTGTATACTGCCGTATTTTGCCACCCAACACATTTTGACGTATTCCTCATATTCCTGTGTCTTTTTCGGTGTGTATGTGCCGTATCTGCCTAACCTCGGTCTGCCCTTTGCAATCGGTGTTCCGTCTATCGTTAATTCTTTCATATTTACCTCACAAATAGCTTTTTCCAATCAGCCTTATAAACTCCTGTCGGCTGTGTTCTCGCTCAAATGCGGATTGACAAGCCTGTTTTAATTCAATGTCAAGATTGTGTCCGTTCTTGCCGTGTACACCGTCCGTTCCTCGGTGGTATTCGGGTATCAGATAAACCCAAAAGCCGTATTTATCAGAGATTGCACGCCCTTTAACTCCAAAAAAAACGTGATGCTTTTCAAGGTTATCCGTCCTGCCTGTTATATAACATTCTCTTTCAAGTCCTTGCAAAATTGAATTTTTATGACTTCCTCTCATTTGCCCACACTTCTTTCATTTCATGTAACTGTTCCGGTGTTAAAGTTTCTATTCCTTGTGCTTTGCAATCCTCAACGACTGCATCTATCAGCCTTGCCATCTGCTTTGCGTTATAACTGCTACTGCCATAATACAGATTTATTAATATAAAACCTTCGTTTTTGCCCTTGTCCAGTCTTTCAGCTATCCAACCCAAGCCGTGTGACTGCCATATGTAAATCAAAGTGTCAACCGCTTTTTCGTCTATTTCAACAGTCCTGTAAATACCAAAATGCTTTATATACTCCCAGTATATTTCTTCTTTGCTTTTACCAAGCTTATATGCAAGCTCTCCGCATAACTGCCAAAAGTACGCATTAACGTTTAAACTTCGTTTTTTACGGTATTTACTTACTTTAACAGTAAGTGTATCTCCTGCCTCTTCCAGAGCGGCCTTGATGGAGTTTCTATTCTGCATGGATAATTTATCGACAACAAAAGAAACTTCGGTCTTGCCGCTCTCAAGCGTCTTAAACGATATGCTGTTTTCTGCTTTTAAAGTTGCAAGACCTTCCATTTTGTTACTCCTTTGTTTTTGCTAACTCTGTTTCTATTCTTGTTATAACATCCTGTGCTTTTGTCCTCGGAAGATAGATTATATTTTTAACACCCTGTTTCTTTAAATAAGCGTCCAGTTTATCCCTCTTGCCAGAATAGTATTTATTGAGCTTTGCAACCTGTTCTTCTGTTGCATATTCAGTTTCCGGCCCGTTTGCATTATACTTAGTTCTATCTTTTTCATAGTAAACATCTGCCGCCATACCTAACGCTTTACACGCTACCGATATAGCATCTGTATACGCCATTTTAAAAGCTTCGTCAGAAGTATCAGGATTTTCCTTAAAGACATTGACAAACATAGAGCCACCGACACCAATAATCGGCTTGCTCCACTCGCCGCCCTGTTTAACGTACAGATTAATTTCTACAAATGCGGCTTCTTTCCCATCTGGACCTTTTTCTATCCATCTGTTAGTTATTTCTGTATACCAACCGAAGCCACAAACCCCAAAGAGTTCCGTTAATTTCTTAATTCGCCACATCGGGTTTACATCGGTAAAACCATTTAACTTTCCTCCCGATATTTTCTTTTTTGCCTCCTGTGGTACTTCTTTTAAGCTATTGTATATATCCATATTACCCATTGCTTACACCTCTTTTATCTCTGCATTTATCCTTCTGCAAAAATCGTTAAACTCTGTGATGTACTCACTTGATACCGTTACCATATATGTTGCTTTAACCGATTCTACGTTTATATCATCTAAAATATCATCTAATGTTTTTGCTTTAGGCTTTACAGCCGTTTCTTCCACATCTCCCGGTTTTGCAACAATCTTGTGTGCCTCTTCCACCTTTATAAAAGCCTTTGAAAGATTAAGCGTAATTTTATAAGCATTAAGCAGCTCATCGGTATGTGTTTTTGTTGCAGCTATTACTTCCAAATCAATGCACACACTATCAATATAGTTCTTAACCTTATCCTTAAGCTTTTTATCGCTGTCTGATAGATTAATCTTTATTCCTGCTTTGGCATAATCAAGCCATTCACAATTCTTTTCTTTTTTATATGCGTCAAAGTATTCGATTAAATCAACTTCTCTTTTAGTCCTTAAGTCATTTTCGACATCTGTTATTCTATCTTTAAGCTGTCTATCGGCATTCTTAAATTTATCAGATACACAAGCCTTATATACTTTTTCAAAATCTTCATACGGCTTAAGCACTGCCTTTTTAACAGCTTTTCGTTGTTCTTCAAGCACTTCAAAATTTTTTGTAAGCTCACTTCTCGTTGCTTTTATTTCCTTTACTGTGCTTTCGTCACACACAAGACTTAATGCAAGCTTTATTTTGTCATCAATCATAGCAGATACATCTTGTAGATGTTCCTCTATCTTTGGGAGCTGTGACACATTCATTAGTTCGTTCATTCCGCAACCTCCGTTTCTACTCCTGCAAGCTTTCCTGCACCAATAATCTTTTTTGCTGTGTCGGGCACTTCTTTAACTCTGTTGTATAAATCCAAATTCATTCAATCAACCCCGCTATTTTAATATCAATTTCCACAAGAAGCTCTAAGAGTTCGTGTACTGATAAAAGTTCGATACATTCAATGTGGTAACGCTCGTCATTGATTTCTACAAACTGTTCACCTTCCAGAATAGCTTCTTCGCAGTATTTACACTGATAAATTTCTTTAGGCTCTGGCTCGTTCGGGCAACCTGATTTGTGAGGGTTGCTGTGGCAATATTCACACATCAAAACTCCTCCTCCGGTACTGTCGTTGCCAATAACGCATTGTATTTATCTTCAAGTGCTTTGTATTCCCCCTCAAGCTTTAACGATTCATCTTTTATTTCGTAGTAACTGTCGCGCCACATGTCTGCTTCGGTGCTCATGCTTGAAAGCTCATCTATCAAGGTTTTTTCGAGTTTTGTTAATCCCATTATAATCACTCCTTTAACTCCGCAAATAATTGTGCTATACTATAAGTGCGTTTTTGTGTCTGCCGCTCACTGGGATTGCCGTCCCGGAGCGGCTTTTCTTCTTTCATACTCTTGTTCCGACCGACGCATAAATTCGTCTTTGTGTTCTTCATAGTACTTCTTTTTGTATTCCTTAATCCTTTCTTTGTTTTTGATTGCGTATTGACGTTTATACTCTTTCTGCTTTTCTGTATACGGTTTTGTTTTCGTTTTCCCTTTAGGTTCTTTTGCTTTAAGCTCTTTATTTGTAGGACAACCTGCGTTCCTTAACATAAGACCTTCTTTCGCTGTCTGGGAACCATCGTATTTACAATCATCAAATATACAGTTGAAGCAGTCCATATCACATATCTTACTCGCCATAACAATCACTTCTTTAATTCGCTGTCGATATACCACAGCCCATTTTCGTTATCAAAAAGTAAGTCATAATCACCGATGAAGCCATCGTACTTACCTGTTATTGCTACACGATACACCGTCCCACCGTCTTTATTCCTTGAAAAAAGGTGGAAACCTGTTTCCTTTGGTGCGTTTTTAAAGTACACTCTTGTTCCGGTAAAACCAATTACTATGTAATCATTTATGCTTACCTTCTTATGGCAGTTATTGCGGAAAGCAAAAGATGTTCTATATCCATGCTTGTCTTTGTTGTTGCCGTTTACCGATACGCTTACATCATGTAAACAATTCTTTCTGCGGTAATACTGCTTTGTGATCCACTCCATTTTTATCCTCCTTATTTGCTTGGTTTATAGTTTGTACACGCTACTCCTCGTCCTCTTTCGTAACAAAGTACTGCATAATAGCACTTTTTACAGTCGTTTGATAGCTTCTTTTTCTTCTTTTTCATCTTCGCTTTAACACTCCCTCGTAGCTCCCTAAACTGGCAGCTCCCCATAAAAACTCGTCTAATATTTGCTCGTGTTTTTTCTTTTTATTAATTTCGATTTTCTTCAACTCCTTGATTAGTTTTGTTTCTCCCGGTGTCATATCTTCCTTACTCATCTTTTGCCACCTGTACAATTATCGTTCTCTGCTGTCGCTGTTCTGCATTCAGCTCTCTTTCCAGCCTATCCGCATAGTACTTTTCCGACACCAGTTCAAGCAGAAGAAACAACACACCAAAGCCTATGTACGCTATGCCGCCGTTATCATCGCTATATATAAGTCCTGCACCTATCGCCATCCAGAAGGCCGCATTGCCGATGATAAACAACAGCTCATTATCCTTTTTGAGTTTCATATGCCTTTACCTCCTCAACCTCCTCAACCTCCTCAACCTCGCTATCCATAACTTTACTTGCCAGCTTTGCGATTTTTATTCTTAATGCCTCCGGAACCTTATTCTCAGCAATTCCGTCAAGCACCGCCAAGCAAAAGCTTGCCATAAGGTCTGCGGCATTTTCTTTGCTTTTTAACATTGCTTCATAAGCTGTCATTTACTCACCTCCTATTCAGCGGGCACCAGCGGAGTGCCGTTTTAGGCATTACATAGCCAATCATGTTTTTATCTTTGGAAATTCTTTTCTCCTGCCTTGCTTCGTATTCCTCTGCACTCTCTTCAATATCCTGATGAGTACAGCGATATTCATTACAATTCGGATATTTTATCGTTTTACAATATCTGCACTGACTGCATTTTGCCATTTGGATTTCCTCTCATCTTGTTATCATTTGTATCAAACTCCCGATGCCATAGCCGATGCACCATGCTACTACTGCCCACAGCATAAGGAGTATTATTATTGCTGTCTTTCTCACTGCTGTCCCTTTCCTGCAAACCTGTTCGCCAGTTCTCCGGCAACATCTGTTACAAGCTTGCTATAATCAATATTTATTGTCGGTGGTGGCTCATAGCCATCAATCTTAATGCCTAAGTATTCATATACTTTAGGCGGTAACAGGCAATAACTTTTCTTGTCTGTGCCGAGTGTTACGGCTATTGGTAACTTTCCGCTTTTTATTAAGTTCCTTAAATTCTCTGCCGAGTAGCCTGTTATTTTTGCTAATTCGGGTATACTTGTCATTTAATCACTCCCCTTTAACATCCCAGATGATTTACAATATCCCTTATCATTGCCGTTCCGCTGTCCATAGCTACGTTAATTTTTCTTTTGCCACCTGCAAAAACGGCTGTTACAACTTCAAGCGTTGGGTCGTAGTCCAGACTTACTAAATCGTAAGCATTTCTTGTAAGCTGTAATACTTTGCAAAGCTCGTTACAAATTTCGGTTTTGTTTTCCATCAGCTCGCCTCCTTATTCTTTTTTGCCATGAGCATCATTCCCTCTGAAAACGCTAATACTCTGTCTTTGTCATGTTCGTTGAGTAGCATTAATGTTTCTTTTACATTTGCTACTATTTCTCTGTCTTTTTTCCTCATTTATTTTCACCTCGCTTTACATTAGCAGTAAGCATATATTCGCTATATTCACAGCACAACTTAGAGTTAAAACTATCCGAAGTTCAAACAGCTGTTTTTCTAAAAGATTGTTCTTGTGTTCAAGCTCCTCTATTTCCTTATTGGTGTGATTGAGAACTCTTTCAACAATAGGGATTTTAAGTGCTTCTATATCTTCTTCTAACTGCTGATAAAAGAAGTCTTTCTTCATCTTTTCACCTCGCTTTCAACTTAGTTAAAGTATATATCAACTTAGTTAGTAAGTCAAGTATTTTTTAACTAAGTTAATATTTTTATTGACTTTTCAAACTCATATTGATATTATTAAGATAAAGGAGGTCATATAATGGCAACAATAAATGATAGAATTAAAAAATTAATTAATTCCATAGGCAAAACAAAAACAGAAATAGCCAGGACTTTAGATGTAACACCTGCTTATCTTTCTAAACTTATCAAAACAGGGACGCCAAGTGATATGTTTATCTCAAATCTGTGCCGTAATTATAATGTAGACGAAGAATGGCTTCGTACCGGAGAAGGTGAAATGTTTGTTATTCAAAGCAAAGAGGAAGAGTTAGCAGCTTTCTTTGGTGACATTCTTAATGATGGCAGTTCATTTAAAAAGAGGTTTATTTCTGCCCTTGCCGCTTTAGATACAGAAGATTGGGAAGTAATAGAGAAATTTATAAACTCTATTATTGCAGAAAAAAAAGAAAGAGGAGAGCTTTAACGCTCCCCTCTTACAATATTTAAGTGAATTATAAATATGTACACAATTCGTAATTGTTTTTCGCTCAGGTCTTTTAGTTGCTTCTTAATCATTTGTTTGTAATCCATAATCAACTCCCCTTTGCATTTTTAGTAATATTTAGGCGTTTTTAGGTACTATTACTATTGACAACTTTTTGTGTTGTTTATAGTATTAATTTATAAAATCTTTACTTATTTAATGGTTTCGTATTGACTTTGTACGATATTGGATTTACAATCAATTTATAGCAAATATTGGTAAGTTGATTACATTATATTACCTTATTTTTACATTGTCAACCGTTAAAAGATTTTAATATTACATTGCGGAGGGAAATGTTATGAAAAAGAAGGTTTTAGCTTTATTTGTAGCTTTGGGTGTAATGTGTAGCAGTGTTCCGGCATATGCAGCGAGTACGGATACCGTTCCTATAACGGAGTATGCAGAAGCTCTTCAAAATTTGTATACTGCCAACTACGTTTATATGTTGACAAAATATACTGATGATATGCTTTATTATTTTTCGAGCAGTGAGGTTGCTAATTCATCTTCTGCTTATTTTAACCGTAACAACATTCCGACCGAAATAGCATTGATGAATTACACCATTAATAACCTCGAAGAAATCAATAAGCTTATTACCGATAATCATGTTTCTGCGTTTTACGGTGTGCAAACTGATATTACAAAATTAGTTAATGCATCCAAAACATATGTAGAAGCTTGCAGACGTATTTATAACTATGATAACTCTGGTTATTATCTGGCTACATCTGTATGCGGTGACATTTTTCAATCAGTAGACAATATCAGTAAAAGTTGTGCTCAAATTATGCTTGTTCCCGAAGATTATTTAGTAAACGCTATGCAAGAACTGAGGAACAAATATGAATAAGAAAGTTTTATATGCAATCCCTATTGTAGCACTGTCGATTGGATTAATATCGAGTTTAAGCCGTCCTACTTACGACGAAGGTTGGCAAGTCGGATACGATGAAGGTAAAACCGACGGCGAGAAAATCGGATATGAAAACGGTAAAAAAGTCAGTTACAATAAAGACTATAATTCCGTATTGGATGGATATAACGAGGCTTATCAAAATGGATATGACGAAGGCTACGAAATGGGTTATAATGACGCACTGTGGGAATATGACATCAGCGATGATGATTATTACTATACTGATGATGATTACTATTACTACGATGATGACGATACAGACGATAACTACGAGCTTACTGTATACGTTTCTGCAAACGGTTCTAAATATCATAGCTATCCAAGCTGTAGCAACATGAAAGCTCCAATAGAAATGACCGAAAGTCAAGCTATAAATAAGGGTTATTCTGCTTGCAGTAAATGTTGGTAAACCATGTTGCCAACCTCGGCAATATGGTCCAAAATAAAAAATCCTCCTGTATTGGCAGTACAGAAGGATTAAGGAATAGCGGTTATGTGAAACCACTACTACAAAGAACACATTTAGTATATCACATGACCGCTTTAATTTCTACTCTTTTTTTAGAATTAAGGAGGTCTTTTTTTTATGAAGCGATTACCTAACGGAATGGGTGCTGTTGTAAACCTTGGAAACGGCAGACGTAAACCATATGCCGCTCGTATTAGAGCTGGGATAAGTGCGAAAGGAGGAACTATATATAAATACCTCGGATATTATTCGACCAAACAGGAGGCTTTACAGGCTTTAACGGACTATAACAAAAATCCGTATGACGTTACAGCCGCAGAAGCTACCGTTGCGGATATGTGGGAAGTATTTAAGCAGAGAAGATTTAAGGAAATATCAAAAAGCGGATGCAATATATATACTGCTGCATATAAGCATTTAAAGCCGTTGCATAACACGCCGATAAAGGACATAAAAACATATCAGATACAAAGCCTGATTGACAACTTAGATAGAAGCTGGCAGTCAAAGAGCCATGTTCAAACCCTGATGAACCAACTCTTTAACATTGCAATGGAACTTGATATTGCAACAAAAAACTATGCAACATTTGTCAAGATTGGAGAAAAGCCACAATCAACTAAACATAAGATGTTTACACAGGAAGAAATAGACAGGCTGTTTAAAGCTGTGTTTGCGGAAGAGTTTGCTGATACGGTGTTAATACTTATTTATACCGGAATGCGACCTTCTGAACTGCTTAACGTGCGTATATCTGATGTTCATATTGAGGACAGATACATGGTCGGAGGAATGAAAACCAAAGCCGGCAAAGATAGAGTAATACCGATTAATGACAAGGTATATCCTTTTATTCTTAAGAGATACAATACCGACAACAATTTTTTGATTGAGCATAACGGTCTTGGCGTTTCTTATCCACAATATAAAAAGGCTTTTTTAGAGCTTATGGCAAAATTAGAAATGGAACATTTTCCCCACGATGGCAGACATACATTTGCTTCACTCGCCAATACCGCAGGAGTAAATGAAACCGCCGTCAAGCTAATAATGGGACATACTTCACAGGATATTACCGAGAGAGTATACACTCACAAAGCAATCTCCGAATTGTTGACAGCGGTTAATCAAATTTAATATTTCAAACTTTTTGTTTTATGATGTGTATATCGTTTGTATATATTTTAAGCCGTTTTAAACCGTTTAAAAGATTGCTGCTACCTTATGAAGTGTGTATTCCATAAGGTTCGTTGTTGTATAGTACAATGGTTTCCTTAATAAAAATTTAATAAATTAAATTTACACAAATCTCGAAAAACCTTGATTTTACTGGCTTTTACGTTTTGTAAAATTAATTTTGTATATCATTTGTATATCTTTTTTCAATTTTAAGTTTTTGGAAAAACGATATTTTATTTATTAATTGCGGTCATGTGATATTAAAACAGCCCCCGAAGGAGCTGTTTTTTATTTACACACTATATATTCATAATATAGTGATGTTTTATTTTTAACTGCATCTTTATCATATAACCATGCTTCTGTCATGTCCGCCCATGCGTTCGGTGTATCACCTACACCGTATTTCTCTAACGCTGCCGAATAATCAGAATACAGCATATTCATTACCGCATAATATAACGCAGTAGATACATCTGTTATTCCTCTTGCGTTTTTGACATTTTCGATTTCGTCCATACTCCAATGCTCTCCGGTTGTACCATCTGAGTTCTTCATGTGATGAACCCACTTTTCGGCAAGGTCCGGTGTCATTTTTATATAATGGTCTGTTTTTTCGTCTTTCAGATTTTTATAAATCTCCGATAAATAAAACAGCTCTTCAATATCTTTTAAACAAAAGTGGTCTTTTTCTAAAATCTCATTGATTTCGTGTTTAATTCTGTTCATCAGTTACAGCCCCCTTTATTATATAATCATGCAATAAATCAATATCATTTTTGTTAAATGCGACATTGCCGATTATAGGTATCTTAGCCTTAAAGCCTTCTTCCGGCATCTTCTCTTTCATTATATCGAATAACATTTCTATTTCTACGTTATCACCGTCTATGATACCCAGCATATTTATAAATGCGTTATCTTCTGCTTTTTTAATGGTGTTTGATAATAATTTTATTGCACACGCACTAACTACTGATACACCATATTTTTTTACTTGTGTTTCATCCTTTAACTGTGGAAATATTTCGTTATCAATATATAACGCTATTCCCTGTTCCACCTGCTGAATTTTTACCATGATTATACCTCCTAAAAAAGAGGGGCTAAATGCCCCTCCTTAGTGTAGACCTCAACAGCAACATTCGGCCGGAAGAGGGTTATATGTTTTCTGTGCAGTTGTCGTTGTGCCTGTTGTAACATCCGCAACCATCTTAGGATAAAATGTTGCATTGACGTATGTAACAATCGAATTGTCCGCACACTGTCTTTCCTTCTTTTCGCACGCAAGTCTTTCAGAAAGCATTGAAAAACTATCCTTTGTAGCCTGATTCTGTACAGCCTGCTGACAAATAGCTGAATTGATTGATTTAACCTGTCCATCAAAATACTGGTACATTTCAAGCAGTTTCTTGTCTGTGTAGGTATTTGCGTCTCTAAGCTTTACTTCATTGTTTAGAGCCGCAATTTCAAGATCTTTCTGCTGGATCTGCTTTGCGTTCTCAAGCTGTAAATCAAACTCATAACGGTTTACAAAATGGTCTTCACTACAACACATCTGTGCCGGAGCTACTCCGCCGCCAAGTCTACTAAGTATGTCAAGACCTGCAAGCGATAAACCTGTTATGCCTGTTGCTAAGCCTGCCTTTGCTACTCCAGAACTTCTTTTTGTTGTTTCCTCTACAAGTGCCATACTACATTCCTCCTTTAAGATTAATAGCAGAAACCAAGTAATTGATACAACACTTAGTTTCCATTTACTGGTTACTTACAGTATAGAATACTATCTATCTTAAAGTGTGCCATGTATATGACATTGTTTAACCTCTAAAACATAATGCACGATTTTATTAACTATTGATGTATACCGCCTTGCTACTGTGCGGCGGCTGGTGTGTAATTCTGCCGCAATATCCTCTTGATACCAACCCTTACGGGCTAAATTAATTATCGCTAATTCTTCGTCAGTAAAATCTATATTGTCTATAAACTCTTGCCATTGTTCCTTGTAGTAGTCCAAACGTTTCATTTACTCACCCTTCCGTTATTCAATTTAATACCTGTATGTCTTTCCTACACCACACGCTTCGTATATCTTCATTCTCTCGTCATATGACGGATTATAACCATGCTGTTGCATAAAGTCATCTATTGCTCTTTTATACGCCATTGACTTTGCACCTCTTACGCCTTCCGGATATGATACATTTCCAAGCACGTCTTTTATACTTACATATGTATCTACGTCCATAAAGCTTTGCACCTTTTGGTACGATGGTTGGTCGTAATAACTCTTAGCAACAGAAGGAGTAAAATATGCAAATCTGTCTCGAATATCCGCTGAAATATCTTTGTCCTTTGTATAACCTAAAGAGTTTAGATATTCGTCAAATTCTGTCGCTTTCATAGCAGATTTTTCATCTTTATTATATATATCGGAATACCCTTCGTATATCTTCATAAAATCGGGATAGCTAAGCTTATATTTTTTGTTTAGCTCCTTAGCATCTTCCTGTCTGCTGTCAGATAAACCTGATATTTCAGGTATATAATTTGCCGCATATTCTTTGTATAACTTACCCTGATTATTTAGCATTTCCTTAGCAATGTTGTTCTTCTGCTGTTTAAGCTTACGGATTTTCTTATTCTTTTCCGCAATAGAAGCATTAGAATTAAGAATTTCCTTTTCCTGCTTTGTCAAGTCAGAAATCTGTTTCTGTGCCGATGCGAAATCACTCTCAAGCTTTTCTTCCGGCGTTCTATAATCGGAGGGTAGATTTTCCCTTATATCTCTATCATTCGCAGCTTTTGTAATTTCTTCTTTCCTGTCATAGAAGCGGTCAAGATTATAGTTGGAATATGCACTATCGGTTGTAAACCTGTTTTTAAATGGCTGTACAAAGCCTGAATACAGCGAGTTTTTAAGTGTTTCATTTTCTGTTGCACCTTTATTTTTACCCGATGTAAGTCCCTGCATAACATCACCTGCATAGCCCAAATAGCTATCCATAAGATAATCTATCGCCATAGGACTTTTAGCCCAATCCGGCAAGAATGGAACTTTGTTCGTTTTATTTGCTATTTCTTTTGCAATTCCCGATGTATTTATATCGTACTGGTATTCCGGCGATACATCGGTTAAGTTTGACGGTATTATCTTGCCACCATGCCAAGCTGTATTTGTGCCAAGCCTTCGCATTGAGCCTAAAATATTATCTCCTAATATATCAGGTGGTGCAAAACTATTTACAAGCGTATCAGAATATCCGTCAAATGCTGTTGGTAGTGTTTCTTTTAATGATTTATTATCACTTTCGCTTTCGTCTAAAGCACGAATAAATCGTTCAAATGACGCACTGAATAAGGCTCCGAACTCTCTTGACTTAGGTATTCGGATAAATGTTTCCGGATAACCGTATATATCAATCGCTCCGGCGTAGTTAGGTAATAGATAATAATTATCCTTAACACCGTCTTTGACATCTTCCCAGTGTGGATTATCTTTGTTGATTAGATATACTAACAACGTCGGTAAAAATACACTTGCCGTTGCTCTGACAGTAGTTTTTATCGGATGTGCTTTTATTTGTCTTAAAGTTCTGTCTGCACCCTGTAAGCCTGCATTGAAATACGGTACCCACGCATTAGCAAGTGCTGATAACTGAGCCGTTCTATTAAAGTTTACAGTAACATCGGCAGCATTAAGCGAAGCCTGCAAACGTCCCGCATCGGTATTTCCAAGGTTATCAATAGTATTAAGGTACTCGGCATAACGTGGCAATATTTCTGTAAACTCTCCAAGACTTGCGATTGCATCAAATGGCTTTCTTAATACATCACGCACTTTGCTTACTCCGTCTTTCCCGTTTCGCATATCCTTATACATTCTGTTATATGTCTCACTGCCATAATATCCATTCTGTGAACCACCTAATGCCCTATACTGGTCATAAGTATCTGAACCTGTTAAAACCTCTTTTAAAGCCTTGACATAGTTCTTAGCCGCTTGTGCTCCGTTTTTAGCCGAGTTGTTTATTGCATAGGTTTGTGCATCTCGAATAGGATTTGTTAATGCAAACAAGAGATTATAACCTGTTGTTGCCGCTTTCATAGGTGCCGTTGCTTTTTTTCCTATTTCAGCAAGCCATCTATATCCTGAACCTACAAGCTTATCATCAAGGAAATTATAAGCCTCCCACACATCTTTGCTTATCTTCATTGTTCGAGGTTTTCCATTATCATAAAATGTAATCTCATAGTTTCCTCGGCTTGTTTCTCTGGCTATGTTTTTTTCGAGTTCGTCAGTAAAACTGTCAATATCAATCGCTGTGTTGGCATTTACACTGTTTTGTTTAATAAGAATACCGTTCTTTGCCGCTTCTGTTGGCTGTGCTTGTGCGAAAGAATATACTTCTCTTGATATATCATTCTTTATCGCAGCATTAACGACAGAACTCATTTTGTAAGCCATAGCTTCATCAAAGCTTAATACCTCCGATGTTCCACCTTTTGCTTTTCCGATAGGATTTCTATTCCTTAATCTTCGACCTTCCCTGTATGATGTACTGCCATTCCCTGCTTTCTCCATAACCCTGTATGTCGGTATATAGTTAGGGTACATATTCCGCATCTGATTATAGTTTTCCTGTGTAATCAAACCGGTATCTACAAGCCATGTTCGCATAAATAAATCTAAATAGTTAGATATATTCTGTTTATAAGTCTTAAACTCTGGGTGCTGTGCTTCAAGCTGTGCTACTATTTGTCGGCTCTCATCCGCTGTATGCTCTGTAACAGGTTTATTCTGTTCCAAACGGTCTATATTGTGTAATTCATGCCAGTATGTGTTAAAGTCGTTCAACTGATTAGTTGGCACTTGCTTTACAACACTGTCAAGACTAAGGTCGCTGACTTTATTTGCGTTAATGTCGAATAAGGCTTTCTTTTTGATAGTGTCAAACACACCGTTTTTCTGGGATAACTTATTTACCAGACCTGTTATGTTTCTGCCGCCTCTTCGTGTATCAGCTTTTGTCATTCTTTCAAACGGTGCCCAACCGGATATAGTTGACTGATACGCTTTTCTTGCCTTATCTTTAGCACTTGTTTTAGCATTCTGCAAATCTTCAAAAAGCTGTTGTGCATCTTGATTTACTATGCCGAGATTGTTACTTGAATTTGCTGTTCCCGATGATACTGTATCCTCAAATGTCGGCATCACATTATCTGTTGCTGTCGGTAACACGCTTTCGGTGCTTGTATTGCTTCTGTTCTTTTCTTCGTATTTTATTCTTTCTTTTTCTAACGCTGTCTTTTTATATTCTATCTGTTCGGAAGATAGCATACTGTCGGGGAAATACTTAAGAAAATCCTTATTGTTACTATTGACACCTTTTACTAAGTCTGATAGACTTATTGTAGAAGGTGGTGCAATAGTAGGTGGACCCTGAAAAGGGCTGCCCGCGATGACGGTATCACCTTCTTTATTTATTGTTACCGCCATATACAGCTTAGGCTCTATATTAGGTTGCTTATACTCCTTTATTGTTATCTCAACAGGAACAACATTTTCGCCATTCCAAAATGCACCTGCAAGAACCCTTGTATTCTTTAATGCCCCACCCTTTATTCTGTCGCTATGTATTTCTATCGGAACTGCATTTGATACAATGTTTCTGAAATCATTTACCATATAAAGAAAGTTTTTAGCGTTGTTTTTTCTTATAAGTTGTTCGTTCGCACTTTTTCTATACGACTCGTTTGAAAAGTTGAATTTAACATTAATATTCTCGTTTCTGTATGTATCGTCAAACAGCTTAATACCCTGTGCGTATTGTCTTATTTCTTTATATATGCCTTTAAAGTTTCCTGCTTTAATTTTATCAACTATATCCTGCGGAAGAGTAACTCTTGTTGCGTCTGATACCTGTATGTCTGTATTTCTTAATATGGGTTCTCTCTCCGCTTCTGTCATATCTATTCTTATAGGACTTGTTACTTCGTTGTTATTAACGGCTGTTACATTACTCGTACCACCATAGCCTTTAAAATAATCCGTTGGTGAAACACCGTCAATATTAACACTCACATTTGATATATCGGAAGAATAATTACTGTTGCCTCTTGGAAGCACATCTTTGTAACGAGTACGATAATCAACGTACTTATCAATGGCATTATTCGTTACAATACCACCGATACCAAACATAGCACCGGATAACGCACCCTGAATAACGGACTGTGCCATATCGTCCCAATCAAACTTTTCATTGTCCCCTGCCATTCTGTCAGCCGCATAGTTTAGTACACTTCCCAAACCTTCTTCTGTGCCTTCTGCCGCCGCCTGTTTTAATATATCAGCAAGGACTTTTACATTGTTTGACTTTACGATTGAATATAAATTATCTACTCCAATTTTTTCCGTTAAACCTTCAATTACACCGCTTACTATACCTCTGCCGAGTGCATCATTGGCGGCTACACCGGAGTTAGACAATTCATTTGCTCTTTGTCCTGCCGCACCTACACCCATAGCAACAAGTGTAGCTGACGGATTAAAGCCTGTCAGTGCCATTTTAGTAAGGTTGTCGGCTACCGATATTGCCGCTTCTGTTACATTCTTTCCTACTGTTCCCATGCCCTCAGTGGCTTTCTCCTGTAACTTACTTGCATTTCGTAAAAACTTATTTGCTTCTGTCATGTCTGCGGTTCTATCTCTTACAGAGTTAGCCATGTCATATACTTGGTCAATAAGTTTATTATATTGTATGTATTCGTTGCTCTTAGGTGATAGCTTATCACGTTCAAGAATAAGCTCCGTTATTAATCCGTCATACTGTTTTAGCATGGCTTTGTAGTCCTTTTCGTTTGTTGCTGATTGCTTAAATGCTGACTTTAAACTTAAATCAGATCCGATTGAGCTGTCACCTATTGAAGCTAAAGCGTTATATATACGGTCAAATACACTTGTCCCCTGTTTCGCTTTAGTGGGTGTAGCCGGAGTTTCTAATGTCTTATTTAACCAGGCATTAGAAATATATGACAATCTATCGTTATTACCTGTATCTAACTTATAAGGCTCTGAATATGCAACATCGTTTACATTCGCTTTTGGTAATACAGAGGTTTTCTTCTGTTTTACACCATACATATCAGAAGCCTTTTGAGCATACGCATTACTTGCATTTGCATTAGCTACATCAATCTTGTCTCTGAGACTTGCTTTAGGTAATGCCGATAAAGTTGTATTGCCACCATTCCAAACAGCCGGGCCGATAGTCTTTGCTGTTGTTTTTTTATACTGCATATCTGCTGCATTCTGAGCATATACTCTGCTGACTTTTTCGTTTGCAATTTTTACTCTGTCCATCAGCGAAAGTTTTGTTTCCGGCTGTTTTGTTACTGTTGGTAGTACAGTTGTTTCGGATGCTTTGGGTAATGTCTGTTTCGGTGTATTGGAAGAAGGCGTACCCGAAGATACGCCTTTTTTTGAATATACCATTGTTTTACCTAAAGCTTGATTTATTTCTTTCTCTTTCTTTTTTGCTTTACTTGCATATAAACCCATCAAACCACCTCTTAACCTATAAGTTTTGATGCTAATATGTCCGCCTCTGCTTTTGTTATGTAGCCTTTGTTATACTCTCTTGTTATTGCCTCGTCCATTTGTGTCGGAGAATAACCGCTCTTAGCTAAATCCGAATATACACCACTTGCATAACCCGTTAAACTGTTACTGTTGCCAGCATTATTCGGTTTTTGTGCAAAAGCGTTTTTAACCCAATCCAACGCCGGAGTAATACTTGATGTCCGTCCACCTGTTGTCACTGTACCGGCAGCTGTGGTGGTACTGTAATTCCCCGACGTCGATTTTCTTTTAGAGCTGCCGTTAGCTTTTTTTGAGTTTGTAAGACTTCTTCCCTGATTTGTAAGTAACTGACCTTCATATTTAGCCTGATTATATTTTGCTTCTAAATCTCTCTGCTGTTTTAAGTATGTCATATCCATTCCTGTTAATTCACCGAGTAAATCATAATCACCATATTTATATGCCATTTCGATTTGCTGGTTCATAGCTTCGTTCTGTGCTTGGTCGATAGCCGCCAATCGATTAGCTTCGTCCTGTGCTTTCTGATAGGCAAATTGCTGATCCCACTGATTTTTAGCAAGGGTAAACTCCGCAAGCCATTTATTATAGCTGTTCTGTGCATCAGCCGCCTGCATCTGTAACGACAGTGAGTTTTGAGCAAGCTGCGAATACATATTAGCTTTTTCCATATTGCCCTCCGCAAGTGCATTAGCTTCTGAAATCTTAAGCTGATTAACCGCATTGGTAAACGTATTTTCAGCACTGTTATAGTTTGACATATAATCACTCTTAAGTCCTGCGAGTGTGCTTTCCGCAACACCACCATTAATGCCCATTGCTTGCATTTGTGACGGTGCGTTATTTAATGACAGCATATAATTGATATAGTTTGCTCTCTGCTGGTCTTTGTTATCGTTTTCGAGTAATCTCTGCTGTTCTCTGTACTGTGATGATAACGCCGCATTTCGTTCCGCTACTGCATCTTCATAGTTCGCATATATATCATCCATTTGGTTCTGTATATCGTCCTTTGTAAGACCGACATAACCATTTGTATTTGCTCCGTACTGTGAGTAAATATCATTTAAATTAGGTGTGGTAGGGTTATTAGGGTCTGCACTACCGCCCATTAACTCACCCTGTCCTGCAAACTGTAAGCCCTTGTTATAAGCGTTCTGTATTCCGTTTCCGTTGTATGCTATATCTGCATATGGATTTTTATAATCCATGCCATCACGACCGCTTAAAAAGCCTAACTGCATATTAGTCTGGTCATACATATTACCAAACTGATTATCTGCTGTGTATCGTCCACCATCTGTGCCGTCACCAAAGCCGGAATATAAACCATCACCTGTCGAAGTACGTCCATAGTTATAACCGTTTCCGGTAAGCGAACCGGTGCCGTAGGTTGACGAATGAGCGAGCTTCGAGTTAGGTGCTACCTGTCCACTTGCTATTGCATCATGTAAAGCCTGATTATAGTTCGTTGCGTTTGAATATGTGGTCTTATAAGTACCGTCCGGCTGTTCCCATGTGAAAGCTGTCTGATGGGTTGTATAATAGCCTGTCGGGTCTGCATAGCCTTTTGTGCCATCATAATCTATACTCTGCTGTAAATTCCTTATCTGTGAATCGGAAGGATTATATGAGAACCTATTGCTTGCATTTCCACCGTCCTGACCTATTACATAATTATCCTGTGAAATATTACTCTTTGTGCCATTAAAATTTCCTGTGTTCTTGTAATTAGAGAAATCGTTATCGGTTAAACCTCTATAATTAAGGTTTTCACCTTTTATCTTTGCATTACGTTCCGCATTAAGCTGGTTTATTACGTCCTGACTTGCTCCACTGTTGATTGCTTTCTGTATCTCGGAAGCATAGTCTTTGTTTTTGTCATATGTCGGAATATTTGATATTCCGCTACTGTTCAAACTGCCGGAACTTGTATTTGTATTTCTATTCCTACGCTGGTCAGCCGTTACTGTAACGCTTTGTCCTGCCATAAAAACACCCCCTTACTTAAGTGCTCTAACAATCATTGCTGTCACCTGTTCCCTTGTTGCAAATGACTGTGGCTGTGTGCCGTCTGTTATGCCCAATTCTTTGGCTTTTTCGACTTCCGATTTAGCCCAATTACTACACGCTTTTTTTGAGCGTTCTGCTAAATAGTTGTCCATCATTTTATTAAATTCTGCCTGTGTCATTTCCTCAGCCTCCTTTACTGGTGCTTTCCAATTCTGCGATACTTCAAAGTGTGGATAGTCCGGCGAGCTTTCCCAAGTACCGCCCCACGTTATCCCCAATTTTGCGGCTATTTCTCCACATTTTCTTAACACCGACATATTGTAAAGGTCTTTTCCTTTACAAGCTATGTCCCATGCCCTGCGGCTTGTGTGACGGCTGTGCTTAGTCCATGTCACTACGTTTAATCTTTTGCCGTTGCTATCCCAGAGCTTTGTTCTGCCTTGCTCATATAGTTCGTTCTGTCGCTCCTGTGAACGGTATGTTTCAGTTATGAATATATCAAGCCCAGACTTTTTACATTCATTTAAAAAAAGCCTACAAGCCGCCTGTGCGACGGCTGTAAGCTCGTTGATGTCCCTGCAAGTCATATAATCACTCCTTGTTTATCAAATTTCTAAACATTTCATAAAGTCCTGTACTTGCAAGACCGCTAAAAAGTCCGCCTAAAAGAATTTCAGCGGTGAAAACTTTGTTTACCCATACATTTATTAATACGCCTACTATTCCCATGACAAGCGGAATAAAGCGGTTAATATTGTCATTAGGTACAATGTTTTTAATTATGTAACCAAGGCATAAACAAATGCCAACAATAAGCGGTATAGCAAAGTTAGTTAAAAATGTAATATCCATACTTCATCTTCCTTTCTGTTGTTCAAGTTTTTCCAAATCGTCAATTCTATGATTAGCTACTTTCATCTGTTCCTCAAGAACCGGCACACGTTTTGCAAAATTATTATGCTCTCTTACCTCTCTTGTAAGTTCTTTCAGTTTTGTGTCTGTTACCGCTTGTGACTTACTATTGGCAATCAGTACGCCAAATAGCGTTATTCCCCCTGTTATAAGTGCCACTATTATATTTTCCATATAACCTCCTTGAATGTCAGTACTCCTTCAACTTAACCCCCAACTCTGCCGCACTCTCTATACGTGTATAATGCGGATATGACTTAATTACCTTGTAAGCAGCGAGTTCTTCGGCTGTGAGTGGTGTTTCAATTGGTGTAGCGAGTATGTATATAACGCTTGCACCAGTTGTTAATTTTCCCGTTGTACTCATATACTTAGTAGATAGTTGTTCGTTATTATAAGATGTAATTTTTCCTATTCTCTGAACAAACACACCCCTCTCAAAATCTACCTCATCACATACCCACTGTTGCCCTGTACTATCTGTGTAATTACCGCCGGTGTCAACAGGTATGCCGCAAAGTCCATTAGGTGTATTGATTGTAAGCGTTTGGCTATTGCCGTTATTGTCTGATACAACTACATCTACACTGCCGCTGTCACCTATGCTGTTGATTGGCTGGGGATAGTCGGGATTAGGTGAAGGCATACCGCCAGTGTAAGGCTCCCACGGCAATGCTGTATCGCCATAATTAATCATTACTCCTGTATACTTAACTGTATATGTTCCGACTGGTACGGTATTTGCTGCACTCTCGATTAAGAAAAATCTAAAGACTATATTAGTTGCATTTTCGGGAATTGTAACTGTCTGGTTGTTGTAAAAATAAGTCTTTCCGTCAATCTCATACATTAATCCCAATTTGTTACGTTCTTGCGGAACATTGGTTTCCCAAGTTGCACATGACCAAGTTATAGTTTTACCTGCAAAAGTATTTGGCAATTGAGCTTCCGTATTAATAAATTTTAGTGATGTTTCAGTGCCAGCTTCCGTAATATTTGCTGATATTGTTATGTCATATCCGTTATTTTCGATTGTTATTGTGCGGTCACTCCAATTCGTGAATATAGTTCTCCAATCCAACAACTGTGCCCCCGTAGTCGTTTCTTGCCAACTTCGTCCGTACATGTGTAGTCCCAACTCTGCACGATATGTATTCTCTGCCGCTATCTCTGTGCCTTGATATTCATGCTCTTTTGCATGGTAGCGATTGTTGCCATGCAGCAATAACATATTATCACTTCTCACGCAATCACCGTCCTTGACCAGTTGTAATAACTGCCATCATACAAAAACGTATACTGATACATACCACCTGTTGGCAAGTCCATATAGTCATAGTCGTAAGCTTTCTTGCTGTTTTCCGGCAGTGTTATATCTAAGTCTGTCTGTATAAGCCCGACTGCTCCGTTATACACGTTACCGATACTTACAAGGTCAGCAGTAAGCTTGACTTTGTCAGCCACCGAATAATCCCACACACCATCATCAACAATCACAAAACTTTCATATCGTTTAGGCTTATTAATTAAGTCGGTATAACTGCCCGTTGTTGCGACAGTGGCAAGCTGTAAGATATTAAGCAGGTAATCCTTAGACGGAGCAACAAGCTGTATGTCAGTCAGCCATACCCAAGTAGGATTGCTTAACGCCGTACCATCTATTGCCGTTGTATAGTACATATAAGCAGATTGTACATCACCCAGCACAAAACAAATGTCCTTTTCTTTGGGATTTGCGATAGCTCGCATCTCATCAATAGTCTGTGTAATGTATATTGTTGGCATTAAGCCTATAAGCTTACGTTGTTCCTCAAGGAGGGCTCGGCTTTCCGTAACCATTTCAGACACTTCTGTTTTATCTGTGCCGACCTGTTCGGCGAGCTGTTTTGTCGTAGTTACGTTGGTGTCGGTCTTATCCTTGTTGAGTGATGCTGAATTGGCTTGTTCGACAGCAGTATCTTTTGCTGTTATTGCATCGTTTTTGGCTGTGATGGCTTCATTTTTTGCAGTGATTGTATCTTGCTTCGCAATCAAAATATCACTTTTAGCATTTAATATAATTTCTTTATCCGCCGAAACTTGATTAGCAGTATCTACCACTGTATTTTTTGCGTTTTCAGCTGTTGTAGCTGCCTCTATTGCTTTATTTGACAAGTTGGTAGCTGTCGCAATCTGCCCCTCGACGCTATCCTTAGCTTTACTCGTTTCATCTGCAAGAGCTTTGGTTTGAGATAAAAACTCATAGGTTTGCTGTTTATTGTTTTCAGCGTATTTTGCGTGTTCTAACGCCTCTTGTTCTGACTTTTCTGCGTTTAATGAGTATGTCTGAGCAAGGTCAACATACCCCCTTATCTGATCGGTTGATACATTAAGATACTGTGCTGTATCTGTCTGCATAACATAATAGTTATCGTCTTGATTAATATTCGGGGCATTGCCGGTAATTATCTCGGTCGCAACTGTTTTCCTTATGGGAATTTTTGTATAGATTGTTTTTGATACACTTTTATCTTTAAAATTTAACTGAGCTTCATACAATATGTTTTTATTTCCGTCAAACAACAGTGTGTCCTGTTGTGTACATGGGACTATAAACGCTCCATCCAGATATTTAACTGCACCACTGTTATCCGCTTGGTACTTTTTCTGTACTAATGGTGTTTCGTCGATACCGATACTAAACGAAAATATAGCATTATCAATAAGAGTAATATCCATATCCTTTACACTGGTTTTGATTACGCAAGTGCTACCCGGTATAATTGCCATATCATCACCTCCATAAAAAAGGGCGGATTGCTCCGCCCTAAATCATCTTACTTAAGCATTGAATATATCTCATGTAAAAGAGTATAAGCAAAATAATCGCTTCTCTGATTTGGGTGGTCTACCTTTGAACCATCTTTGTTTGCAGAAATATAGAACTTATCGCCCTTGTTAGATACTAATACATAGTTCTCACCGATACCCCAAATATCATAAGGCTTGCCGCCGATACAAGGCTTACCGATTTTTGATGTAACCTCGTCTGTTACAACAAACTTGCCGTATACACTACCTGCAATATCGGGATATTCCGACACCTTAAGCATACCCGACTTAGTGAGATAGCAGAACACAACTCCGTCATCGGGGATAGCTGCCTTTTTACCGTCTTTATAAATAAAATCGTGATGTCCGTCTGCCTGTGTTGTTTTCATTTTAATAAGTTTTTTCATATTGTTTTCCTCCTAATAAAAAAGAGCTTTTGCTCTGTGGTATTGTTTTAATATGTTTCGATAACTTGATATTCTACGTGTGTTCTATAATTTGATGAGTTAGAAGTTGAAACTCTTAATTCTGAAGTTGATACTATAGTTGCCCAAGGAGATTCAATACCCGCATTTCCTGCATAAGTCCAACCACTTACTAATACAAACATTTTATCAAAATTTGTAAAGCCTTCTAATACTACGGTTTTAACTCCGGTTTTATCATAATCTACAACTTTTCCTCGTTGTATGTGTCTTATTACTCCGGTCTGCGCAGACATTAAATTTAGTATCTGATTGAGCATTTCAACAACAGTAGGGTCCGAAGCAGCTGACGAACCTAATATGTTATGAATAATAGATAGTCCATCTATACAGTCACCAGTTCTTGATACTACTGTCGTTAGCTGCTCTATCAGCTTGTTTAGCTTCGCAAATACTGTACCCTCTGTTGCTGAGCCGCCAGTTTCGTTTGCTTGATCACCTATTCTGTTAGCCGTATTATAACCTATGGCTCTAATCTCCTGCGAAGTTGCCTCCAAAGCTATGTATTTCTTTTCACCTGCCATTATGAAATTACCTCCTTATAATAAAGCCCACCATTATCAACGCCTAAAATGAATACCTTGCTTGTAGTGTCATCAATGAACTTAATATCGTTGCCATGTAAATTAACGTCATTTTCAAGTGTATAACCATTAATTCTTCTCGATGATGGAACACCACCACTTATAACATTGTCGTCAACATATTTCTTTGTTGCAGGGTTATAGGGATTTGTTGGGGTATATGGGATTGTATTTGTTTTAGACAATACATCAGACGCACTAACAACATTGTCAAGCTTTGCTTTATCTTCATTTGTGTAATTATTAGTTGATAATTGTTTGCCATTAGATAAATCTGTTGCCAAATTTGTAACTACACGTTTATCTTCATCTGCATAATCATTTGTTGTAAGCGTTTTACCCATGTTAAGCTCATCTTTGATAAGTGTTACGGTACTTTTTTCGACTGTGGTGTAATTGTTATCAGTCAGTACTTTTCCGGCTCTTAATGCTGTTTTTAAATCTTCAACGGCTTCTTTATCAGCTGATATATAATCAAAAGTTGATAACTGTTTACCCTGTACCTTATCCACCTTAGTGTTTAAATCATTAGGTAAATTATCAAGCTGTGCTTTATACGCATTATTAAAGTCATTCTCCGACAGTCCCTTGCCTGTTTCTTTCTGCTGGAATGTCTTATTAACTGCGTCCTGTGCTTCCGCTATCTCGTTTACTTTAGGAATTACCACATCAAGCGAAAGTTCGTCAAACGCTCGCTGTGCATCACTGACAGATAGACCTAATGGGTTTGGTTTAACACGAATACCTTTATTGGCATAATCTGTCGGCTGTATTTTAGGCAATGCCATTATTTATCACCCCTTATAATTTCCGTTTTCCGTAAACTCTGTGCCGATTGCATATAAACCAAACGGCTCGTTAAGTTCTTCGTTTCTGAATGAAAAACGCACTTTGTCTATCTTCTTAATTCGTATTTTTGTGCCTATTGTTCTCGGTGTGGCATCGGATGAGAAGTTTATCTTACCGAAATCAACATATGAGAAGTCAAAGTATCTTGCTTTAGCTCCGCTGTTGAATAATCTTTTCCACATGCCTTTTACCTCCGCCCACGCTTCATAGCTTGTGTTGATAGCCGGTGCTATCTGTGCCGATAGGTAACGGAAGTTCTTCTTTTTATAGAATATCTTTCCGTCAATAGCGTTTGTGTCCCAACGTGCCTTTATAGCTTTTCCATTATCGTTATAAGCCGTTTGCTTTGTTTTATCCGTATAAAACTTCATTATTTTTCCGTCATACGTACCAAAGCATAATGTCTCATCTTCCACAAACAAATAACTTATATTGGGTATCTCCCAATAATAACATTCATACTGAAACGATGATAACGGACTGTTCTTTTCATAGACCTTTTGCAAGCCGTCTAACAGATATACTCGGAGTGGTGTAGCAAGTACATAAAAGTCCTTGTAAACGACTGCACATGAATGTTCAAGGTCTTCTTTGGCTAATGCACCGTTGATGTAAAAAGAACGGTTCTGGGTGTATTTCTCGCCTGTTATATCCTGTGCTGTTATAGCGTATATACCCTGTTCTGTTGCAAATAAGCTTTCATTCAGATATGCAAAATTATCTTTTCCGACAGCTCCTACGCCCTGAATAACATTAACAATACGGAATGACGGTCTTATAACTCCATTAAGTGTTGTATACTCACCGTATCGCATAATAACGTTACGTCCGTCTTCGCCTACTGATTTATGCGTTGCAAGATAATTGCCAACAAGCGAATATCCAACTATCTCATTGGTATCAAGTCCGATTGTTGAATAGCTCAAGTCACCGAAGAATGTAAAATCTTCAAAAGATGCCATTTCCGGTCTATCGTCACTGTCATATGATATAGTGCTTTTATATCCGCTGAACCAATCTCTATTCGGGTAATCCGGATTACCGCCGACAAACAAACGGTCTGTTGCACCGTTTACGCCATATACAATAGATATTGTGCATTTGTTAATCATATCGGCATAACCGGCAATAACCTTTGAAGCCGTTATTCTGATGTTATCTCTACTCTTTACTGTCGGTGCTTCCGGAGCTGTTCTGAATGTTACTGTGCCAAGCTCTAAATTAGTTGTATATTTAGATGCCGCAACAGTTACCCAGTCACCATCACTGTTCATTTGCTCTACAAGGTCAACTGACTGTATGCTATCCGACGATAACTGGTATATCTTTGTTGTCCCGTCAGCAATAAACATATTGATAAACTTAGGCTGTATTAAGTTATATTCCTGATACTGTTGTCCCTCGCCATTTGGTGTTCGTGCGATTGATACAATAGGCACTGTTGCTATCTCGCTTACTTTCTTAGCTGTATAGCTTGTTTCGCCGTTAAATTTACCGACTACAAGATATGTTTTTCCATCAAGTATATATAACCTACCGCCTATCTCCCATGCTTTTGAACGGTTAAAACCGACATCTTGCATATCTGAATACAATACAGTAGTACCCATATAAAGTTTTGTTCCGGCATGGACTATACGCTCTCCGTTTAAATGAAAAACGCCGTGTATAAAATCATCATACTCGGTATCCAAGTAATAGCCCATTCGCTTTCTTACTTTGCCGGGAACATCTCTTATCATATTAGGTGCTTCTGGTGAACGGCTAATATCAACATTAGAGGCGGCATTTGTAAGGTCTACACCCTTAAAGCTTTCTATTTTTGTTACAGTCCTTGCAACCTGCGATGGCACACTTAACTGTCGCATTTAATACCACCCCTTTGTGTTGATAAATTCATCATAGCCTGTCCTTTTAAGCTTTTTCGCCGTTTCTTTTGCTTCTTCAAGTAATATTACAAATCTGTTCCAATACATAGTCGAAGCTGTTATATCATCATCCATGTATAGCAGCGAAGCCATATAGAAAGGTAATAAAACAGCTACCTCCTCACATAAAGGTAACTCATAATCATCTTTTGTATTTTCTGTTATCTCATCAGGATAGGCGTTATAATGTACAGTCCATTTTCCTTTAACAGAACCATCTATAAGCAAAATGCTCTTATTTTCAATATTATAATTACTCGCCTTGCCGTAGTTTCCGTATTCATCTTCAAAATATATCTCCGAATCATCAAACGAATAAAAGTCACTGGCGAGTTCATTAAAATCATAATGCTGTATTCCTGTTTTCGTTCCATCTTGCTCCAACTGGTACGACATACTAATATGTCGTACCGATGTCGCAATAAGGTTTAAACAAGAATTAGCCGCTATATAAGGTGATGAATTATCATCAACAACAATGCTTGCTGTATCGTTGGAAAACATCATTTGCAATGTGACCAGTTTTACCTTATACCAACGCATACTACCACCGCCTTATGCTAATGCTGTACCTGTAAGACCTTCGCCGCAAATAGCAATACCTCTCCAGTTGTTGAAGCCTGCACCGAATCTTGCTCTGCCTTTCCATACGTTAGCATCTGTATTAGGGTCAATGTCTGATTTAACAGTAAGTCCAAGTCTGTCTACCCAAGGTAAAGCCATATAATCCTGATTAAATTTGCTGTCAAGCATAATAAAGTAAGGTTTATCACCTGTGCCAAGTCCTTTAGGGAGATAAGGCCATACAAGCACGTTCCAGAGTCCTACCTGAAAGTTAATCGCATTGTTAGATGATGTTGCGTCAAGCTCTGAACCGATAGCCGCAAATACAGCTCTCTTTAATGCACCATTGTTAGGGATAATGATTGTATCAGGTGCAACATTAAGAAGATTGCCGTCATCGTCTGTAAACATCTGCATTTTTTCCTGCATAGTGTCCATAACAGACTGTGAGAACGCACCTGTAAAAATGTTACTCTGTGCTTTTGTACCCTTAGTAATTGAAGGGTGCGACTGTGAGAAAAGTGCTACACCGTCAGCTGTTGTTGTGTCGTATTTCTTTCCTGAAATAGTTGTTGTTGTACCGATACCACCGGCAAGCATTGAAGCTGCGAACTTCTCTCTTGTTCTGTTAAACGATGTTGCGAAGATGTTAGCCTTTGACTTAATCTTGCCATACTTAGCATCTTCGAGCATTTCCGCAGTTACTTCGAATTTGTTTTTCCATGTAGTAGGTGTAATGGTCTTTTCGTAACCTTCCTGCATTGATGTAACAGGATATGCACCGTTTTCTCCTACATCTTTAAAATCTCCGAGTGATGTTTCCTGTGAATACTTCTCGGCAAAATTAGATGACTTGTCCATATAAAAAATCTTATCAATCATGGACATTTCTTTAAATGCTTCTACGTTTTCTTCGATGACTGCTTTGATGGGATCCTGTGAACGACCAAAAACGCTATCGTTTACACCGGAACCTTCCGAAAAAATAATTCCTGCCATTGTTTATCTACCTCCTTACGCTGCCGCTGTTGCCGGTTTCGTGAAGTGTCCGACAACTGTTGAATTAGTTGTTGCTCCGTCAGTTTCGTCAATTACAAATGGGCCGCCTACCGTTGCTGTAACTGTAAGTCCGTCTGTATGTAATTTAACTGCTGTGCCTACTGCTGTTGCCGCTACTGTTGCAGTTGATGTTGTTTCAAAATACATATAAGGCTGTACAGCAATAACAGGGTATAATCCTCTGTCATTCTTTACACCCATACAAATATGAGTTACTTCATCTGCCGCACCTGCTTTTGTAAGCTTTCCGCTTGATACTTTTAATGCTTCGCCGAGTGCTATTGTTTCGCTTGCTGTACCTTCCATGTATTCGATAGGTGCAACATCGGCTACGCCTCTTTTTGCTATTTTAAACATTAGTTCTTACCTCCATTTCTCTTTTTATAGTCTTCCGCTATCATCTTGTCTGTCCAGTCAGGGAAGAAGTTGCGATACTCTTTTGCTATATCGTCCGGAACTATTACATCTCCGCTTGTACCGCCTGAAACACTCTTTAAATGGCCTTTGCCGTTCGCCTGATTAATTGTAGCTTGTCGTACTCCTGCCATCTGTGCCTGTGCTATATTGTCTTTATTAGCAAGGTAGTAAGCTTCATTCACACTAAGTCCTTTTCTGATATAATCAACCATTTTACTATCTGTTATATCTTCGGGTTTTTTAATGCCACAGTTAGGGTATTCCTTATTCAGCTGGTCAATGTCCGACTGCAAACGATTTTTGCCGCTTTCAATCCTTGTTCGCTGTTCTTCCTGCTGTATTCTTAACGCTGCTTCTCTTGCCGCCCTAATATCAGGATTATCACGCAAGCTGTTCACAATCTGCTCTTTGATGTATTTATCAAACTGTGCCCTTGAAGCTGTACCGTTTTGTATTGCCTCATATATATCATTGTCGGCATTATACTGTTGCTGTCGTTCATGCTTCTGCTGTTCCTCGGCAAACTGGCGTTTATATTCAAAAAAATCCTGTGGCGACTGAATAACTCTGCCGGTATATGGATTAATGCGATTTACAGCCTGTTGATACTCCTGTTCAAGACGTTCTCTATATGCCTGCTGTACAGCTGTTGGCTGTACGCCCTGCGGCTGTACAGGTTCGTCATTACTCTGTGTGGTATCATTATCGCCATCATCGGTATTGGTTTCTTCAATTTCCAGCTCATCCACATTATCAATGACTTCTTCGGTATTTCCTTCCTCGACAGTCTGTACATCTTCTGATTCATCATCAACGGTTCCGCCCAATCCCATAAATTCTTCTTCTGTCATTATCATTTATCCCCCTTTGCTCTAAGGTCGCCGCCTTTCTTTACAGTCGGCTTTTTGCTTGTGCTCTTTACGTCAGATTCAACGTACATAGCACCATGTGTTGTTACTTTGCCTTTAAGTGTGTTCATACCTTTACCCATACTTCCACCTCCTTTGCATAAAAATAAGGCATGTTTTACATCTTGCCTTAAAGATGAGATATGTATGGAGCACCGCCTTTCTACGCCATATCGGCGTCGGACTGTATGCTGACATCTCTTTCTATATTTTTGTTGTATTCGGGACACTGTTCATTACGGCATCTGTATATCATTTTATATAGGCTGTCCGTTATTAACTGCCCCTTGTATACCTGCATTTCCATATTGCATTGACTGCATTTCATTAGGCATTCCTCCCATTTGCTGTTGTGCTTGCATCTGCTGTTCCTGTTGCTCCTTCATCTCTTGCAACTGCTTTTTGATGTTTCCGGCATTAGGATAGTGGTATTTTTCAAGCGTTGACCAGTAGAGGATGCGTGTATTAATATCTGCCGCATCTCCAAAAGCACCGCTTTGATATGCCTCTTTCGTTGTATTCCAAAGCGATTCCCTATTCTGTGCAAGGTTATTGCTTGTATCAACCGAAAACAGAAAATCATCATTCCAATACAGTTCACCTGCCGCATCTCTTTCGAGAAACGCATAACGGTCAAATATTCCATACTCAATATCACCTATTGAGTTCTGATAATTAGTCGCTCTTGGCTCATCGGCATATGCAAGCATAAATTTAAACATTAGCTGGAATATATCCTGATATGCTGCCTGCTTCATAACTCGCTTGCTTTCCAATCGTCCGGCTGTCTGTGCCGCCGCAAACTGTTTAGCTGTTCCGGATTCTGCCGTCTTATCGTTCCTGCCCTGAAAACTGTCCGTAATACCGATTGTTTCTCTTGCCGCCTGATATGCAATGTCCATAAATGTTAGGTCATTAGACACATTCGGCTGCATATTAAGAACGTCTATCATGCTCTTCTGTGCGGCATCGTCAAGCTCTATCACCTTAAGCTCTTCGTCTGTCTTTCTTACATTGACTTCTCTCGGAAGTGTGACATATGAACCGCCTTTAAACAGCTTTTCCTGTATCTTATCGCCCATTTTTTTAATGACTTCTTGCTGGTCTCTGATACTGTCAACATCCGATGAACCTAATAGCGTACCGTTCTTAGATATATTACGTCTTAATATGATTGGGTACTGTTTAAGCTTATACGCCGGTACTTCGTTAGGTCTTTCAGGCTCTATCAATATATTATCCATCATAGTCTCGCCATAATCGCCTATTAACAGTTGTCCGTTATCGCCATACATCGGCATATCTTGATATACCGGCTCTGTCATCTGCGGAATTGTCTCTAATGCACCGTCAGCCGTTAATATATCTATACTCCTATCAAGAGGAGTGCTATCCTGTGTTCTGTGCTCAAATGACTTACTATGACAGTGTGGACACTCTGCAACTTCTTCCGGCACTGTCGAACCACATTTTTTACAATACTTTAGGCGGCGTGCAAAGTAGTCTTCTAAGTCTTGTACCTCTGTATCTCCTACCCAACGATATACACCGATATTGCCGTTTTTATTCTTATAGTATGCTGTAATCAACGTAACTAAGTCACTTGAGTTACTATCCGTCATACCGCCGTTGCTTCTGACTTCCGGGAACTCTTCTTCTTCCGTATATACATCAACATTATATACTCGCTTGATTTCTTTTTTTGTTGTACCTGTCAGGATAAAAATATAATCCATATCCTGTATTTCGTTTACTCCGGCTTGTGGTATTACCTGTCTTGGATGTAATAGCGTAACCTTAATACCGCCGATTGTCCTATGCGAATTACGCTCATTATCCCATTCCACTAAAAAGAAATCACCGCCCTGTATGGGTGTCGTTCTCTCGTCCATGTCGTTAATGACTTCAAATGGCAAATAATCAAGCTCATTTCTTAAGAACGCTTCTATTGTTGCCGCTCGTTCTTCATCCTCCTGACGTTTTGCTGTTACCTTCGGAAGCGGAATGGAACTATCAACCTCCGCTTCTATGATTTCTCCCACCGCATTACGGACATAATTACTCTTTTTTGCTGCTTTGCCGTTAATGCCTGCAACCTGCCGAGTACCGTTATATAATGCGTCTCTTTCGTCCATTAACTGTAACTCTTTCAGGTATTCACTTCTATTTTTTTGTAATCTGTCTTGCCATTTTTGTAAGGCATTTGTGTTATTATTCTCTTCCGGCACTTAATCGCCTCCCATCAAAACGGATTGCCCCAACGCTTAATCAATTCTTTTTTCTGCTCCGGTGTAGCTGCGTAGTAATCGTCATACTGGTCTGCTTCCCAGCGTGTTTTCTTCTGTTTTTTCTGTGTCTCTGTCATACTTTGCTGCTCTCTGATGCCGTATGTTATAGCAAGCCCCATAACAAGGTCATCGTGTTCGCCTTCTTCTGCTTGCGGCTTGCCTTTTATGCGGACAAATGACAGCATTTCTCGCAAAGTATCAACATCATTAATAAGCTGTATATCGTCTCTCGCTATCTGTACCAGATTAGCGATTATAACAGGTCTTGTAGCTGACGTGGTGCGGAAACCATATGACTTTTTAATCGCTCCCGTGAATGTGTCTGGCTGTTCTCTTACATACTGGCGATTATATCCTAATCTCGCTACCTCTCTAATCGGATACGTCGAGAAGTTAGCCTCTAAGCCTACAAGAGCAGTATTATAGTATTGTCCTAAGCAATATATTTGCCTTGAATACTCGTCCTCGTCGATATTATCATCATGTAAGACTGCTACTTGCTCACCGGTTACATTATCTATTACATGAGCCGTAAAATAGTCGCTGCCTTCTCCGGCTGTATCTCCGCCCAGAACATACGGTCTTGACTTCTCCGGCTCTCGGAATATTTTGATATTGCCTCTGTCGTTGTCAATCCAACGGGCATTAGTTATATATTGTCCGTCATAATCATACGCAAAATAACCACGTTTCAGCGGCTTACAGCCCTGTAAATCATTAATACGCTTAATAATAATAGCTGTATCAAATACACAAGCTCCTGTTGCGATAAAGGCTTCCTCCGGTGTCGATGGATACTCTTGTCTGAATAAATTGATGTCACCACCACAGTTATTTTTTATGCACCATCTACGCCAAGTTAATTGCTCATTAGTAAGATTATGTCTTGCCTTGAGCTCTTCTTCTTCCGGCGTAAGCTGGAAACCGTCATAAGGTCGGCTATATTCCGCAAGCTCAAACCATGGGAAAAATACCGGGACAAAATCATTCTCACCGGCAACCGCAGAATCCCATAGACGCTTAAAGTCGTCATATCCGTTTGCTGTACTCTCTATGATGACCATTGTTCCGGGCTGTGCAGGTACTGACTGCAATAGACCGTTAAGCGTTGCCGTCTTGTCACCCGTCCAAAACGCGAACTCCGATATATGTACATTACTGAGAGTGTCGGAACGTCCTACTCCGTCACCGCCTGCCGTTGCACATTTGATGCGGCTATTAAGTCCGATGCCGCCCTCACTCTTAGCCGGGCTGTCAAATATAATCTCTCTCGCATTGCTCGCTTTTCTCGCCGGTTTAAGCATATCCGGCAAATATGAATAGAAGAGCTTAGACATATTGAATAGGTTAGTTGTGGCATCATCCTTGTGAGCTATTATCATGCTGCTGATGTTAGGCTTGACCGCTGTTCTGTGGAATATTAATGCCTCCGTCAGCGTCGAGAATCCCATCTGTCGAGCCTTGAGAATGATTAATCGTATTGGCTTGCCCTGTCGTGCCTCGTTACCAATTATCTTGTATAATCGTTCTTGTGGCTCGTTGAGCCGAAGCGGAACAATCCTATTATCCTTAGTCCTAATGTGTAAAAATCGGCTTATATACTCTCTTGCATTGTATATATTAATCATGTTATCAGTCATAATTATACTCGCCGTCCTGCTTGCTCAAGAACTGCTCATATGTAACCGTTGCTGTAACCTCCTGCTTATCAGTAAGCCAGCCGGCCATCTTAGCGTATGTCTCCAACGCCTTAAGCTTGTCGTGCAGCCTTATAGTCATGCCGTACTTGTCTTGCCTAATGGACATGATAGCCGCCTGCTTGCTTGGATCTATCTCTGACGTGGGTATATACTTAAGCTTGCCGTTCTTGTCAACCTCCGCATAGTCACAGATATTGGAAAAACCGACCGCCGCCAACTCTCTCAATACATCGTCTTGCGTTATCTGTAGCCGCTTGTTGCGCTCCGTCTGCAACTCCTTGATGTAGTCTTGTATGTCCTTACGTTTGAGCAAGTTACGGGCATTACTGTTGCACCTGCCTTTGTCTTCTTCGCCATATGCGGCACCATATGCCCTCGTACCGTTATAGTCAATTATGTACTCTTTACAGAACAACCGTTCTTTTATTGCTTTCTTTTCTGACGCTCTCATGTTCTCACCTCCTGCCAATAAAAAAGCCCGGCTTACCAGTCCGGGCAAAGAATAAAAATGAAAGGGAAATGTATTTTATACGCCTATATATTACATTAATATAGTATCATATCATGATGTTAGATTGTGTTATTATTGTGTTAGATTTTGTTAGGTCTTTTTGCGTTATTTGTCAGGCACTCAAAAAAATAAAAAGCTGCCAAAATAACACCTTAAACGCTCGATCTGCAAAAAGATATACAAAAGATATACAACGCCGCCGAAAAAGCCCGAATTTACGGCATCCGTTGGATGTTATATCTTAATACTGTCTTAATTATTGCTACATTATAACGCAGCACAGCAAAAAAATAAGCGGCATTTCTGCCGCCTACCTAATTAATTATTGATATTTTGTAATAACTCTATTGCCTCCGTTAATCGCTCCCGGTCATCGTCCATTAACTTAATAATGTAAGCGTTTAGGCTCATGCCTGCCGCCGCCGCCTGAAGCTTGTACTTGTCTCGCTCGCCCTTGGGTACGCTTACCGTTATATTATCCAAGAGCTGCCTATGTCTTCTGATTGCTTCCGCTTGTGCCTCTGTATATCTCGCCATTATCTCACCCCCTGTATATCTGCTTACATTATATATCTCTGCCGTCTATACTTGTATAGCAATATTGCATAAATCTATACTTGTATATTTAGCAATTGTGCCTATTGCAATCTATACCTGTATAGATTACAATAAGCTCATAAGTTAAGGAAAGTTGAAAAAACGAGAGAAAAAGAAAGCATAGAAGAGAAAACAAGAGAAAACATCAAAAGAAAGGAAGAAAAAACATGAAAAACTACAGAGAACATCACACATCATTAACAAGAGGCTACATCAGAGTTAATCAGGAAGTTAAAGAAGAGTATAACGGCAGATTCGGCAAGGGGTACACAATAAAAAGACACAATCCTAACAGCACACAGTATTGTTATATTACTTATTACGTAGAAGCTTGAGAGGAGGAATAGGCGTGAAAATTACATTAAGATACGAACGCAAAAACTTTTTCGGGAACCGAGATTATACGGAAGATTGTATTATCTGCCGTAACTCGGAAACCGCACAAAATGCAGTGATGAAAGCTCTTAAAAAAGTATTAGATGGTACTAATAGTACAATGCTAATCACAGATTATAGCGGTAGCGATCTTACTATCTGGCAAGAATATAGCGACATAGACAGCGGTACATTAACAATGCGTAAATACGATGCACTTAATAGCTACACCGAAATCAAGATGCAAAAACAGATGTTAAGAAAGATATTAAAACATATAACTCAATCCAATGATTATTAAGTAAGGAGGCACAAAAATGAAATATGCAACAAAGCAATAGCAAGATACAACGAATTATGCAAGCAATACCCAAAAGCGGAACACATCAAAAGTATTGACAAGGCACGCTGGGAGAAATAATATTAAGATTAAGGAATAACAATAAAAAAGGAGACGATTAAATGAAAGATTGGCAATTTGAAAACGGCATTGAAGTATACGAAAAACACTGGGATAAAGACTTGCATTGCTTAGAAGTGTACAACAGGAACGAATACCTCGGCACTGTATATCCCGGGGATATTGAGAATATGCAATATTGTTTTAAACTATTAGATAGCGGCAAAGACCCCATTAGTGATGGCTGGGAAGATGGTTGCGGAAACGCTTGTACATTAGATGGCTGGGGAGAATAACCTTAAGGGGGGCAATATCGCCCCCTATTTTTTGGAGGAATAAGTAAAATGAATTTCGATAAAGTTTTAGATTTACACGATTTGCTTAACCTTGAAGAGATTATCCCTGTTGCTCACACTCGTATACTTCCGCACATCGGTGTATTATTATCCGATAACGGAAATTTTATCGGTGCAATGATTATCAACAATGAGCGTTGTTCTATTCCTTGTACAATCCAATCAGAAAGCCGAACAAGCGGCATTGCACCACACATAATACATGATAAGATGTTATATATATGCGGCAATTACCCAAAATACGAACAACACCACAACACCTATATGCAACAGCTATCCAATTATATAAGCAATGTTGACGATAAGCTCGCAAAAGCAGTTTTTATTTACCTGCAAAAAGGTACTTTAAATTTTGATATAAAAAATTTATTGTCACAACTACATGTAAAAGAAGAAAAAGCGAATATAATATTTTTAACGCCTAACATTGACGATACAATAAACAAAAAATGGACTGAATACTATGTTAATTCGCTTCCTAAGAACGGCATTTGCAGTTTAACAGGTGTACCTGATTACATACCATCGACATACCCGAGATACATTCGCAGTCATATTGACTTAGCAAGATTATTTGTAGGCAAACAAAACGATCTTGATTCGATGCCCGCATTGCTTCCCGGATATATAGCATCACAAAAAATAATCCATACTTTACAATTTGCTTGCTTTGAGGGCAAAAACTGGGCTTATAATGTAATGCGTAATCATTACAACGAATTACCCGACGATTTGAAAACAAAGGTTGATAATTATTTTAACTGAAAATTAAATAAGCCCCGGTTTCCCGGGGCATTTTTTATAGTAAATTTAACGCTTTTGAATGTAGTTGACGTACATATGACACATTATATTTAAGCTCTGCGGCAATCTCTTTGTAGCTCTTGTACTCGACATGGCGTTTATATAATATCTCAACCAGTATCGGATTTTTAAGCTCGTGTATTTTATCAATTACAATGTGTCTTGTAATTATCAGTTCCGCTTTTTTTCTGCTGATTTCTGTTTCTATGTCTACAACATTTGCGACATCTGAAGCCAATTTATCACTTGTTGATGCCTGTACTCTTTCGCCGACTTTTGCCGTTATGCTTTCCGCATCTTCTCTAAGCCTAATGAGTTCTTTTTCCTTTTGCTGTATTTGCACATCTAATAGCCGGAGCTGATTAAGATAAGTATTTGCATTCTTCACACTATCACCTACCCTCAATCATTTTTAACAGCTTTGTCATGTCATAAAAATTACATGGGTCTAATCCGGTGCTTTCCTTTATCCTTTTCCTGTGCCATGTGACGGCGTTATAACTATAAGATATGCTTTTAGCCGCTCTTGTCATATTTAAATTACTGTCGGCTAATGCTCTTATAAATACAATATCGTCTCTTCTTATTCCCGGCATTAAGTAGCCCCCCTTTGCACTTTTGTGTGCAGCCGTTATTTACTCGTTCTTTTTACTCACCAACTCGCCAGCACAAGCCGCATATCAGGCTATATCAATAAAATTATCGGCTTTTTCGCTGCCGCCTGCAATCCTCGCTGTTTTAAGCAAAATCATCATAGCCCCAACATCGGCAGGACTTATATCAACAAGTGCGTTGTTAGGTGCACATCTTGCTTTTACATAGCTTGTCCATAATTCGGCAATGATAGCAAAATTATCTTCTGGTGCTCCGTACTGTTCTTCCCTATCTTTGGTCACAATCTCCTTTGCACTGTCTAATATCTCCGCTCTTTTCATTCCAACGCCATCCTTCCTAACTGTCTTTCAACCTTGTATTTTTTATACTCGTCAACTTCTCTTTCAGCTTTTAACATCATTGTGATTTGTGTAATCATAATCCAAACGTCGGCTATTTCCTCAATAACGTGGCCTTTGAGATTTTCCGAATAACCAGAAACTATGTATAAATTAATTGCTTCTATAAGCTCCTGTAATTCTTCTAAACATTTTGTAAACTGATGCTTGCCGTAATGCTCATAAATCATTTGTAATTTTGCTTTTAACTCCGCTTTTTCGATGTCCGTCATAACTCTACTCCTTTATAATAAACTGCTCTGTTCGCCGTTTTTTCTTTCAACTTCGACATCTGTTATCACTCCATCGGTTCAATGCAAATTTCTTTAAAATACGGCAATCTCTCTATTTCCTCACGGAATGTATGCCATTCATCAATTTTATGATTTCTTCGGGAAAAATACATATTTTTTAAGACCTGATAATTTAACTGTACAGTAGCACGCATATTATAACCTTCAGGCAGTAACTCGATTAACGCTCTCCAATACTTTTTATTGCCTGTCTCATTAAAGTCTTTTCGCAGTCCTTCGCAAACAGATCTAACCTTGATAAAAACATCTTTTGCATAAGCTATTTCATATATCGCCCCGTGCGAAAAATCATTGTGCGAAAACTCTTTTGAATGGATACGGTGCATTTTACTGCATGAGTTTCTAACAGTTCCGACTTTGTAAGTGTCAGCTTCTGCCCACCAGAATTGTGGTGCTGTAATATCCATCGTAACTACAATCATTCTTAAGAATTTTGCGTGGTCATTTCCTGCTTTGGAGAGTGTTCGCATAAGCTGTAAATCGTTTTTGCCTAAGTAAACGCCCTTGCAGTTTATACACTTTTCGGGTATCTCGCTATCGGTGCAAGACGTTAAACACTTTGAGTACTCCATCTTTTCGATGGAGCACTCGCAACTGTCGGATTTTTCCCAACTATTTAGAGGATTTCTCATTCCTCTAATAGCAGGTTCCCAGCCGTAAACATTAATATTCTCTATTTTAATCATTCTTCGTCCTCCTTGTACAATTTAACATGTTTCCATGCCCTTGTAGAGCGATTTGCCCAGCTGGTAGCACCATCAAGCCAAGCTAAACGCTCATTAGTACATCTATCAATACCGGCAAAATATCTCCTATACCAATTTATCTTATCGTCGCTCACAAGAATCTTTGTATCAATCGGAACTTTTGACCAGTCAACTTCTTCTTTTTTGGGTTCAACATATTCAGAATCTAACCAATTTTGAATACTTTCAGGAGGACAGTTACCGTATTCATCTATACTCAAACCACAGTTTTTTTCACATATTAAATCATCACAACGGGTAATTTTATGATTTTCTTTACTTAACCCAACATTACCAATAACAAATAAAGCTTTAAGTATTTCGTCTTTATATTTCTCATAATTAGTCATTTTCTCTTCCTCCCAATCAATCCTCTGTCCGCAGTATGGGCAGTAATTTATTTGATAGTGCTCATCTTTGCAGTCGTAAGAATATCCTATAAAACTATCGCAATTCGGACATTCTAAACAGTCATTTTCTTGCTCGTCCTGTTGTAAATATGGCTTTTTACTGACTTCTTTTTTTAACGCTTCAATTGCTAAATCAATGTTTATGGCATAGTCGAGTGGATAACTCCACTCAATCTCTGCCTTTGCCACTTCTAAAACTTCTATTGCTTCTCTTGCTTCGGCTGATGTCATTTACTTTAATCCCTCCGTTGCTTTCGCCAACTCTTCTGCTATCTGTTTAAAGGCTGTTACAGCTTCATACAGCTCTATATTTTCTTTAGCTGTTAATTCCCTACACTTTATTTTTCTTACCGCTTCAACGCAATTAGCGATATTAGAATAATATCCAAGTGGTTTATAGATGGTATTTCCTTTCTTGTCTACACTGTTTGTTTTTTTAAGTAGTGTAAAATCATAATTTCCGCCATCAACATAAAATTTATCTATTATGTGTATCATTCATTTTCCTCCATCCTTAAAGAGTTTTACTCAACCTCAATTCCTGTAATAGCCGTAAATATTTCTGCATCAAATTCCGGTAAGCTCTTAAAATACTCAATTAGTTTCTCCGGCATATCTTTATACGCTGTTTTATCGTCTACACCCTCAATTCTCGGTGCGGGAACACATTCCCATTTCTTTTCCTTTTCGTAGTAATCAAAAGCGTTTGTAAATTTCGGATACCATCCATCTACATATTCTCTTATATTTTCTTCAACTTCGTTAAATCGTTCTCTGCCTATATCTGAGTTAAACAATTTATATCTGCCAGTCTCGTTAATGCACATAATCGAATATGCAAGACCTCCGCATTTTTTGATGTAATAGCAATTAAATATACCGGAGCTACCGCTTATGCCGCAGCTACCGCTTATGCCGCAGCTACCGCTTATGCCGCAGCTATCGCTTATGCCGTGGCCGTAGCTTATGCCGTGGCCGTA